>Ga0160429_1000597_pt1 | contig 28544 bp, 30 predicted proteins | sample SolpanmetagenomR_FD_108199 | JGI IMG/M metagenome (GOLD analysis project Ga0160429, IMG submission 108199) | Solar panel surface microbial communities from Lawrence Berkeley National Laboratory, California, USA - R | ecosystem: Engineered > Built environment > Solar panel > Unclassified ... | reverse complement strand
CGGCCCCAAAGGATGAAGTTGCGTGAGGTGTCCGAAGGAACGGTTGTGATGTCGTCGATGGCATGATCTGCATCAGCGAATTGATATTCTGTCCATGTTCTGCCTTCGTCGCGGGAGTAGTACACGTAGCGTGTAGGGCTGTACTCCTCGACCATCACAAGGAGACTGCCATGGTCACCAAATTCCCACATGTAGACGCCCTGTTTTGCGGGACGCCATGAGATACCACCATCTGAGGAGACGTACGTATCGCCTTCACGCTTTCGACCAAGCGAGGCGCCAATGTTACCAACGCCCATCATCAGGCCAACAGCAGAGGGAGAAGAGTACGTATCCCGAGGATCCTTGCGTTCAGTATAGCCATGGAGATGGAGAGAACATTCATCAATTGTTTTACCACCACAAGGATTTGCTTTTCCTGCAGCGTCAGTAGTAGGAGGTCCAATCAGCGACCACTCTGCACCGTCATTATGGGTAATCATAGTCTTGAGTATCTTGGAATTGCCATCCTGAACTGCGTCAATGTTTGAGACAACATTTACAACTGCAACACCTTCTAACCCAAGCATCTTCTCAAAGTCGACATAGCCAAGTCCATTGCGATTAACACCATTGAGAGACATGATGTACGAGGTGCCGTTGCTGTTACTTTTGATGATTGAGCCGTACTCTTGCTCCATGACACTGTTGACTGTGACATGTAGAAAGATGGAATGAGTGGAGCTATCAAGGACAGTATATGCCGTTTGATGAGGGACGTGAAAGTTGGATGGGAATCTTGCGTCGGCAAACGTGTTACCGTCAATGCTAGCGTCAACTCTAAGGAACTGGCTGTCCTCTGCATCCTTAGCCGCGACAACGATGAACTCAGACATTGTGGCGAAATTGAGCATGTCCTTGAAATGGACGACTTTGTGGTCGAACCAATCGTCACTTGCGACTAGCTGCTTGGCTCCTGTAGCATCTTCATTGGCGTATTGTGTACAGAAAACAAGCTGTTCGCTGACCTTGCGTTCCTCTCTCCAAACGAATTCGCAGTTTTCTACTGAACGGAGCAGAGGACTCCAGCTATCGCCATTATGTGTTGTAACATAAGCGAATGGCTGGCAAGTCAATCCGCCTTCCGCGCAGGTAGTCCAGATAAGCCAATCAGCATTCTTGGGGTGAAACCGGAGAATCTGCACATGCGCCGTATTTGGTCTACCAGGAGCTTTAAAGCTGTGTATATGCTGAGCTCTGTCTTTCGAGTAAAAGACTTGGGTACCAGCTGTCAAAAAGTAGATGGCATCGTTAAGAAACCTGTTCGGATATATGGCCAGAACTTCGACATCCTCAAGCTCTCTCGGTGTCGCCCATGTCTTTCCCTGATCGTGAGATACATAAACGACACGATCATTTGTTAGCAACACTACTGTTTCGTCGGCACCAGATGAAGAGCCACTTCGTTCAAGATAGTAGTATTCCTTGATTTGATCAGTGGGGAAGTACGTCAATTCACGAGCAACAGCGCCGCTAGATGGAGCCTTGAAAGAGTCCTTGCAAGGACGCTCGATATCTTTGCTCTTATCAACTCCACCTTCCAATATACATTCATTGCCAGGAATCTTTCTAAAGCCAGACGGGCCTTTGAACGTACCCTCTGATGTCTTGCACTGCCCTTCTGGAGAGTCCACTGGATAAATAGGGAGACATTCGCTCCTGTCAGCACTACGAGTAAAGCCGAAATCGCATTCAAAGTCGTTCTCGGTGCAGAGACACCCAGAGTTATCGAAGATTGGCACAGGATCCTTAAACTCTTCATCGACAACACAATCTGCAGTCGCCTTGCGTCTTCTGAAAGACTGCTTATGACCCATAACGCAAGTTGGTTTGTCTTCCTTGTCAACACGAGCATACCAGACCTCAAAGTCATCTTTATCACACTTTCTCTGTTTTAATCCAGCAAAGTCGATCGTGTACACCCAATGACGTAGGCTAGTACCAGTCCCTGTGGTTGCTAGAAGTAAAAATTTGAGACTTGTGGAGTCAGGAATGGTTGTTAGCATCTGTGCTCTAACAGGCTCAGGAAAGTCGTAGTCCTTCAGGAAAAACTGTTGCCAATGCTTGCCATGGTCGAGAGAGTAGATCATTTTTGCAATTTCGACCTTGTCATAAATAGCCAGCAAAACCGATCCTTGATCGCCAAATTCGTACTTGTGAGGACCATCCAAGGCTTTACTCCATGTATAGCCAGCATTGTCAGAGACGAAGAGATCACTCTCTGAGTAATCGCGAAGATAGTCTCCAGTATTGCCCAGTCCCATTACCAAACCAGGTGCACCAACACTGGAAAACACTCTTCCTGCATTTCGCTGGTCCGAGACCGAATGTAAGTGCAAACTTTGGCCACCGGAAGTGATCTCGTGGTATTCTCTTCCATCATCGAATGTAATCTTGGTATTGATTCTCTTTTCCCTGCCAATCTCCAGGACTTCCTTCCAATTGGCTACCACATTTGTCAAAGCAATTCCCTGGACATTTGCAATATGCTCATAATCGACAAAACCCATTGGATTCCTGTTCGTGAAGTTGTCGCTCCTCGTGAAATACTGTCCAGCAGAGTTACTGGTAAAGAGGTTGCCCATTGCAGACGAAGAGTGGCTAACAGATGCCACATCAACTTGCAAGCTGTGGTTGGTAGACTCCATGATTGTGTATCCATTCTCTTTGACCTGATGTTGTCCAAACTGAGCACGATACCAAACAGTGCTATCTTGAGTGACCCATAAAGCCATCTCGTCCGTACCATCGCTATTTTGCGCGGCCAGGATGTAGCCCTTGACTGCCACTGAGCTTGCTATCCCCGTAATAGGCTGTCCACCTTCGCTGACTACACAGTCATCCTCTACCTGGTCGAAGAAGTCGTCTGATCTAACTAATCTCCAGGCAGATTGCTTAGTCGAGTATCTTCCCATTACCAAACATATCGTCCGATCTCTATCTGTACTTGCATCCCCAGTAGAGAACAGCTCATTCTCCCGAGCCCACATGCACCTGATTGCACCATCACGAAGCTCTTGCGACGTCTTGAAGCCATCCGTGGTGTATGCGGCAACCGATACACTGGGCCCACTACGCCAGTCGCGCATATTCAGGATGATGCGATCTGCATCCGTAGCGTGAAATGAGAGCGGCTGCAGCGTCAACGCTGGTGGCAACTCAGACTCGAACCCCGTCCATGTTTGACCCTGGTCTTTCGTGATCCAGTGTCGAGTGCGTGCGCTCAGCGCGACAGCCACTTGGTTGTTGTTTGGATGTATATAGATCTTGCGTACCACAGGTTCGTCAATGCCGTTGGCGAGATTCCATTCTGATCCTTCATCATTTGAGACATGGACTTGGCCAGCGACCTCATCACATAGGAGGATAGTCTTCGAGTCTCCAAAGTACGACAGCTCATATGGCTGGTTCTTGAACTCTTTCCGTTGCACTATTGGAGATGGATCCGAAGCGATAGCGAAGGCGAGGAGGAAGGAGACGAGGATGCCCAGACGCAACAAAGCGCTTCTACATCCGGTGAGATTCCCCATGGCGGGAGGAAGCTTTTAATGTGAGGCGAGACGGAGTTGTTGCTAGAAGATGAAATGGTAATGGGAGAGATGTGATGCATTCGTCACGTCTTCAAAGCAGGGGTGTCCAAAACGGGTATACAGAGAGCAGAATGCATGTAGAGCAAGCATCAAATGCTGAATCTTGTTTTCGGATGATGCTACTGTAAAACCGCTTCTCAAGTATTCACCTCTACTGCTACGCTGTCTACCTGACTCTATTGTCTAATCTTCAAATGCATCAATAACGCCAATTCCCTTATGCACGTTACTTTCCCCAGATCATGATTTCATGCAAATGTGTCCTTCAAAGCATTATATAGTGTGAAGATGAATGCCGACGATGGCGCCGCCCTCAACACAGTAATGCCGCATCCTCTGTACAAGCCTTTGAGCCCTTGATCAAGCCATAACGCCTTGCCAACGCTCCAAAACGTATTCCTCACCGCACCCAGCGACTTGCTGACGTCCTCCGTCTGCATCCTAGATTTGATCGTGTCTGCTGGATAGAAGACGAAGTTGTATGACATGCCAGCCGTGGCGCCAGCGAGGAGTTGCTGCCATATTGGCAATGAAGTCTCTCTTGGCACGTCTGCAGATCGGGCATTGCGAAACGCTAAGCTGACGCCCTCAAAACTGCCGAACCACGCCGCGGAGCCACCAGTCTCTCGTATCAGGGTGCCCATTTGACCATGCCAGAATCCAGTGATGCCTTGTTGACGGTAGACGGTGCTAATCAGATTCAAGATACCAGATGTGCGAACTGTGCCGGAAGAGTCATGCATAGGGACTTGCATTTTGCATTTGATAAGCTCGATTGGAGTGAGCAACAGAGACGTGAATGCTCCTGATGCTGCACCACACAAGACAAGGGCTCTGACAGGTAGTGGATCAATGTTTCTGTAACTGGTTGCTTGAAGAAAGTCTTGAGCAAGACGATACTGGATTCAAAGGTCAGCTACTTGCGCTGCAGACACATACTAGCTTATACGTACGCTGAAGAACAGACTGCTCGTCTCGATTGCCGCTCCTACCAGAGGAGCACTGACGCCTCTGTACAACCCTCTTACGCCGTCCTTTGCCCACGATTGGCGGAAGCAATCGAGTGGACCAGTATATAGTGGAGGTCTACCACTTGGCTGGGACTGTAATCGAACTTTGATGGTGTCAAAAGGCATTTCAATCATCTTGCCAGACATGCCAGCAATCTAGCAGATAGGAGTGTCAGAGATGATGTTCCAGTCAGGATCAGGGATGAGAGACACATACAGAACCAAAGACAACATCTTGAACAGCCTGTTTCGTCTGACTGCTCACAACAACGACATCTTTATTTTCTACTTTGGCAGCATCAAGAAGATTGCCCTTGTTACTTTCGAGTTTGACGTCCATCAAGATGATGAAAGTGCAGTTTTTCTTGTAACGACGATAACCTCAAATATTATGCTCTGTAACTACTGAAGGGGAATTTCGTACAGGAAGTAGCCCCCCGACTCCATCATATGCTGGTGACTGATTTGAAGGAGTTGCGGGATTCAACGATGAGAGACTTTTTCCTCTGAAAGTGGAAGTGGTCGTCCTTGGCATTGAGGCTAGACTTGGCGAGATCACGTGATTACAGTACAATGAACTTTGATCCCTAAGCAAAATTCTATGAAACTTCTCTCCTACTATCATTTTCATTTTCGTTTTCACAATACTTCAAACATCACCACAATGGTCAACATATCCAAACGCCCCTGGCGCGCTCCCGCCAGCACTGCCTTCCGTCCTACAACGTCGCTCACCCTGACCACTTCTGCCACACCAGCAAGCTCCTCCAACCCAACCTCAACCCGTCGTTCAAATTCCAGCAAAGCTTTCGCTCTTCGCCGTGCTGCCACAACTTCCCTCGCCGCTACAAAGGCAAAGGAGAAGGAGCTCAAAGACGAAAAGGAAGCGTTGAGGCAGGAGCGTATCCAGAAGATTAGGGACAGGAGGCAGAAGAAGGAGGAGGACGAGAGGTTTAAGGCTATGGAGGCGAAGATGGGAGCGAAAAGGGCGGAGAGGAAGAGGAGAAGGGAGAAGAGGAATGCGCTGCTGAAGTCGTGAGGGGGTGGACTGGTGTAAAGAAGAGCATCAGGCAGAATATTTTTCTTCCGTTTATGGGAGTGGATTTGGTGATGAGTCCGGTCATTTCAGAATGCTTGTGCTGGCTGGCGACAAGATTGTTGGCCTCAGATTCTGGGCACGACGAAGACCGACTTTGCAGCTGGACCATCTGGAGTCAATAGCAACTCTGACTATATGCAACATCACCTAGCTGGTGTCTCCACTTCTCTTTCGAAGTCCGATGTGCATCACCACACTTTCACCGCAGCCGAACAAACTAGGAGACATCAGACGCAACACGCTCCACTTCCACCAGAGCCTGCAGCAATCAATAACACTATCTGGAACCTACAGAAATATGCTCTGGTCCGCACAAAAAAGCCGACCTGGAAGCAATATATGACTAATATCTTCTCGATCGCATTCACTTTACCACGAGTGCACAAGACCGATCACAACAAGCTCTGACCTATCTGCTGTTCCAGCTACATTCCCAGTACTCTTGCAACTGGATAGTTACTGTCATCTTCAACGTCACCTCTGCACAAACCTGTCTTGCTTTCTCAGCTGTTGGGATTTCTTCACACTCATTCGAGCATGTCTGATCATCTTCGTGCAGCACAAGATTGAGCGCAAGGCATTCACATAGATGCATTTAGGGTATCGCATACCTTGAGGAGCGTTAGACGCGGCCACGACAGCCAGACTCGGAAGTCAGCGGCAGTACCAAAGATGCAGGTGTTCGTCCACTCACAACCTACCAGGTATCGCTGCCACACTGGACATAGGCTTTGGCATGGCATCTCCTGGCATCCGACCTGACGTCGCTCTGAGTCTAGATAATAAGCAAGCAAGCATGTCGTAAGCTGGCGGATTTTGATGGCACAGATATACATTGAGGTACATAGTAAATTGTATGACAATAATGATTTGTCCCAGAACGCTTTCCTTTGAGATCTGTTTCGTTTAATCTGCTCCTGTTTGACGATCGCCCTTGACACCTCTCGAATAGATTGAAGAGTTCAGAATGAGTTGTGAATGAAGACAGGTGGCCAATGTGAAACACGCCAAGGCTGAATGATGACTATCCCTCCTTGTCCTCATCCTCATCTGATATCACTCCTTACACCACCTGCAACAACCATGCTGAAACACTTTTGGGCTCTGCCGGCAGTGCTTCGTGTGGCTGTTGCTGCGCATTCGACATTCAATGTCTACAGTGATCTGCTAGCTTTCCCTCAAGTATGACCACTCTCACCACCATCATCTCCCACAAACTGACACGCTACTCTACAGTACGAAGTAGTCTTCTCCAAGACATATATCCCGGGCAATGAAGCCGATAACCTCCTCGCTCGCAAACATGTCGACCATGCCGCACCTCATCACTCCAATACCGACGACTTCCAAGCCACTTTCAATACTGCCGGCGACCTTACCGTCCGCTCCAACACAGATGAAACAAACCACCGCCATCCTCCAGCCCACGACCAAGACACCTACGAACGTCTTGTTCTAAACTCACGCCCCCATCTCTGCACAATCCCCTACATCGCGCCAGCCACCGACAATACAACCACCATTCCCAAAGAAGAAGAAGAACAGGAACTAGCACGCGCAGCAGATCATGGCCTCGAGCTGCTCAAAGATATGCAAGGCCAATGCCTCTACTACGGCGCAGGCTGGTGGGTCTACAGTTTCTGCTACAACGAAGGGATTCGCCAATTCCATCCTCTCACACCAGGTCGGGGCGGTGTACCTTTTTACCCTCCGAGTGAAGACAGGACTGTGCAGAGTTATACCTTGGGACAGTTCCCTACCAACAGCGCTGAGGATGAAGCTCAGCGATCTAACACTGATGTCTCCACCTCACCCTCATCAGCGACAACATCAACAAATCTCAGCGTAACATCCCGTGCTGACTCGACCTTCCTCAGCCAATCTCTAACTGGCGGCACACTCTGCGACCTCACCTCCAAGCCTCGCCGAGTAGATATCCACTACCACTGCAATCCAAGTTCCAACGATCGCATAGCCATGATAAAAGAAACAGCATCATGTGTCTACCTAATGGTGATCCACACGCCCCGTCTCTGCAACGACGTAGTTTTCCAACCACCGCAGCTCGAAAAACCAAATCAAATCGTCTGTCGCGAAATCATCTCGACCGAAGACGAAGAGCAAGAATGGAAGGAGAGAACTCGCAGGGAGACGGAAAGGGTGCTCAAAGATGAGATTGTAGCGACAGAAGCGATGGAGAAGATTAAGCAAGAACTCAACCCTGCAAATGTTCAGGAAATGCTGCAACAACAACACATAGCGATGCAGCAACAGGCACAACAACCTCTAGTCATTGGCGGAATCACAGTCGGAGCACGCCATATCACAGGCAACACCCATATACCTCCAAGCGCCATAATCCTCGCCACCCAAAAGCAGCAGCAGCAGCAAACACAGCAGCATCTATCGCATCCAAATCCCAATGTAAACGCCAACGCTAAAGCTGCCTCTCCAAAAGACAGTACCGCCAGCGACGAAGAAGAAACATACATCACCACCCTCGCCAAATCAGACGGCCGCTATACAAGTACTCTTTCCGACGCTGAAATGAAGAACCTTGGGCTTAAAGGCACAAGAGAGGAGTTGGAGAATTGGATACGACAGATGGATGATTTGGCGGAGGTGGGTGTGCCGTGGAGATTGGATGTGGTTAGGTTGGCGGATGGAGGGATGGAATTTAGAGGGATTGTTATGGATAAGGAGAAGGAGAAGGAGAAGGAGAAGGTGGAAGAGGGATCAGGCGGAGATAAAGTGGTGGATGGACTTGGAGCAGAAGAAGTGCATGAGGGTGATGAAGTGGGTAGTGAGGAGGAGTATAGGTAGAATGGTGGATGACGTTTTGTCATTCATGAAGTTATGTTCCTCTTGCAAATATGTCGTCTGACGAATCCCTGCACAGCGTATAACACATCAGGTGTCCGATGGGAAACAAGCCTTGTCACTTCCCGTCTCTGGCACACGAACAACTATCCAGTTGCAATTGGCTGATAATGACCAACTCACGTGACTTGTCCGACCTTGTCCTAGCAAATGGAAGCTGTCTGGCTGGGCACTCATTACCAACCAATCTGAAACTTGCTATTGTGGTGACTTCCTTATACCGTCTGCGTTGAATCCGTGTATCCGCGTGATTAAGAAAGTGTTATCTGCAGAGAACAGAGCCAAAGGTCATGCCTCCTCCTTCACTAGGTACCTCGCGGGAACTCCACGATGCTATCAAAGGTACGTAAGTGCTCTCATTATAACAGCCCGTAATATGTGAAACATAATGCCATATAGTCATCACTATGACACTTGCTATCCCCAAGCTGTTCCCTGTCTCCTCATGCTGACCTCATGTACAATCAGAGACATACAACACAATCAACCCCACCTTCCCAGTGCCCAGCCTCTCAACCCTTGTGGCATACGACAAGGAACCACCGCGAGGTCTTGGGTATTTTGCGTGTATCTACGTCACGTTGCCGTCGCGGCAGAAGACGCTTGTTTATAAAGGTATGTCGATGTATGCCGAGTAAAACAACTTCTAGCAATATTGTCGCAATGCTTCCATTTTATTCACTCCATTCAAACAATCATCCTCATCCTCATCCCTACCCTACCCTCACATCCAATCGCCTGCCATACACTCTACCTACGAACGACACCATCTAATCTTCCTTCTAGGCCCCCACGCACTCGACCCAGACACAGCCCTCCACGAGCTCCTCCAACTCCTCCGCGCCGATCTAGCATCCGCAGTACGACCCGAGATAGCCTCACGCAACCCAGGATTACGAGAAGCACTGTGGCGGCTTTGTTACAACAAACATCATGATCTAACGGCCGAGGTTACGTTGAGGATGGTGAATGATTTGAGATTGTTTGAGGTGGAGGGGGAGGGTGATGGTGGTGAGGGAGCTTTGAGGGTTGTGCCGAGGGGTGAGATTGGGGAGGAGGAGCCGCCTGCTTATGGGGATGGTGGGCGTTGACCGGGGAGGGGGTGGGATGGGCTCGAGTGAAAGTATTTGCGTACACGGACGGATGGCTACGTGGTAAACGAAGGGAGTGGCGGAAAGGTATAGACATTGGTGTATATTTAAAAATAACCATAATTCTTTCATTAACATGATACTAAACATGACGAGCTACATACAGAGATCATAACCATCATAACCCTACAATCGTATACAGTCGAAGTGAAGAAACACGAACAGCGTAAACCAGAACCAGAATCACCTCCACCCAACCAAAATCAAGCACAAACTACTTTCCACCATTCAATAATCATAGTCATCATCATCACCATCCACTTCAACACCGCTAGCAACAGCAATAGCAGGTGTCGGGAAAGCAGCAGGTCCAGTGACCACTTCACTGCTCATCCTCGTTTTCGTCTTCGAAATCCTCGCCGCCACCGATTTCGTCGACGAAGCACTCTTAGTCTTTCTCGAAACTTTGCTCGAAGAAGACACAGACGCAGACGTAGACGTTGACAAAGATGTACTGCTACTGCTAGACGAAACACTAGTCACCATCGTCCGTGCCGTCGACGTCGTTGTCATACTTGCGCTCGACGAAAGGCTAGAAGCAGACGCCAGAGACGAAACCTTAGGGGTAGGTTGACACTGAGCCCACCAGGGACCGATAGTCGAGCATGTTGCGCCGGCTGCGCATTGTGTTGGTCCGGCATATTGGCTGCCGCCGCATTGGCCCCATGGTGTTTGCAGAGATGCAGATGCGCTTGTAACTGTAGTGCGAGAAGTTGTAGATATGGGTGTTGTCGTCACTGATGATGAGGTGGAGTATGTGTATGTACCAGGTACAATAATGATTGTGGTCGTACTTTTTGCTTTGCCTGTTGGTGCGAATCGGTTTGGGATCGCGAGTGTGGTTGCGTATGCTGTGTTTGTTGTAGTGGATTTGGATTTGGATTTGGCGGCTGCGCGAGGGTGGATGCCTGGGGGTGAGGCGTGTGAAGCTGGAGCCCTTGATGTTGATGTGGCGTTATGCTTGTGGTGTTTGCTGTGATGGCCATGTGGGCGATGGCTGTGTTGACGGCCATTCTTTGTGTGCTGATGCTTGTGTGTATGGCTGATGGAGGAGTGTGAGGCGTGTGCGTGGTGAATCTTGGTGCTAGATGGGATGACAGCCGCCGTTACATTATGCTTGTTGTCGTAGGTGTGGTGGCGGTGGATGTGAGAATGAGAATGAGCCTGGTCAACGACTGAAACGGCATCGCGCCTCTCGTGGTGGCGCATGTGCGAACTAGGATGTGCCAGCGAAGGTGAAAGGAAGCAGAGAGCTGCTAGTGCCTTTGGAGTATTAGTCGAGTGATCCTGTGGCTGGTGAATATTGGTCAACTTACAACATTGGTAAAAAGCATCTTGAGTTGTGTATCTTGAGGCTAAAGGTTGACAGCAAAGGCAGAATATAATGATCACTACAGGGAGAGGCAAGGCGAGCAACTGATCAGACGATGGAAGCTTTGTTGACGTAGATGATATTGAAATCTTTTGTTTGGTGCAGAATATTACAAGCATAATATACAAACATCTCTTTCACACCAGCCATGCATTTACACGTCTTCATGCACACCTGCCTTCTTCTAAGAGATCATGCAATATGACGCGAACGAGACTGTTTGAAGTTGTCGAGGGATTTCTGGACGTAGTTGTCGGACAAGGCGTAAATCGCCGAAATACGAGAAGTTGAGCTCGTGCATCACGCTTTTTCACGTCTTACCACACACACTCTGGCGAGTAGCCGCATTTGACTCGATGAATCTCCTGTTGCGTCGTTACGCGTCTTGAGTGATAAATCGTCCATCGAAATCAGTATTCGAAAAAGTTAAGTCGTCGAAAATTCAGCCCTTTGCAACCTAGAGTCTGACCCAAACATTACGCCTACATTGTCCACCTCGTCGTCATGCTATTTCGTCATCTTGCTATTCTTCTATAGTTTTGCTTGAGCTGGTGATGCCGATGAAGAATCAGAAGATGTCGCAGCTCGATGTCGTGCATACATTTCCTTTTCAAACAGCACAATCATGTCCTCGGTCTGTGCATCGCCTGGAGGAAGGACTTGTGTTCCAAACAAGCCGGCGATACCTACTTCTCGGTTGATGAACTAGTGATAATTTATGTTAGCTTGCAAAGGAAAAGTGCAGCTGCCTCTAGCGCAATTCCAAAACTCACCCAAAACAGATTCGGCAAACCGGACCACATCATCGTGCCCTCCTTCCTGCCCACACTTCCTCCTCTCTTCACAATATCATCATCATTCATACTCAGCATGCCACCCAAACCCCAGTCCAATTCAACCTCCTCCGGAAATCTTCCCACAAAACTGCCAAACACTTCCGGCTCCTTCTTCCTCAGTCCGTTCAATGCCTTCTTGCTCTCCTCGCTCAAACAAGGCTTCCACATCATCTCTAACGTGTCGTGCCTTAACAACACACCATCGTCTTTAAGCAAACTCTTGAGCACCTTGAAGTAAGCAGGCATGGTCGTTTTCAGCCCCTGTCCGCCCATCGCCTCCTGTACACCTGGAAATGGGTCTTGCATACTAGTATACCTCACCTTACCACTCTGTGCATCCCTCATCGTTAGCGCCATACCGCCCGCCGCGTCCTTATCGAGCCAGAACCCAGCGTGATAAGGAGCTACAGCTAGTCGCGCGAAGATATGTTGGCGCATATAGGCATCTAGATCAAGTCCGCTCACGACTTCGACGAGCTTTCCCGCCCAATCGAGCGAGGAGCCGTAGGTCCAGCTTGTTCCTGGAGTGAAGAGTAGGGGACTGCTGAACCGGCCGACTACGGTCGAGAGACGTGTTTTATCTGCGTCCGAGCGTGCGGCTGTTGGTTTACCATTGATTGCACACCACTTCATCAACAACGCATTTGAGCCATCGTAGCCGAGACCAGAGGAGTGGGTCAGTAGATGCTGAAGTGTTATTGGCACTGTTCGCGGTCTTGTGATGGGCTTATTGTCGGAGGTGAAGCCGACAAGGATGGGAAGAGCAGCGAGATCCGGTAGCAGCGTGGTGACGTCTGTAGAGAGGGCCAATTTGCCTTGTTCGACGAGTTGAAGACAACAGATTGTTGTGAGCAGTTTTGTGCAGGAGGCGATGGCGAGTGGAGTTGTTTTAGTGAGCAAATCGGTATCATTATTAGGTTGGAGCGAGCGAGCGCCGTGGACTGAGGCGTGATCGAAGGTGCCTGTAATATGGGGAGTCAGTCTATTCATTCGGCTTGACCGGAAAGACGATGGTGGACGTGGACGGAACGAGATGCGTACACACCAGTTTTGTCTGTTGCTAGAAGGATGGCGCCTGGAATGATACGGTCTTTACAAGCTTTATCAAAGGCTTCTTCCATTGTTGGCATGCTGCCGGTATGTATACCGTCTAGGTAAGTTGGAGATAAGGAGGAAAACAGGGCTATTTCAAAGCTGGCGAGATCACGACACAGGACACACTTAATTCACGTTGCCCCGATATGAGCCTTTCTGCACACCTCACGCACACGATGACAATGAATGAGGTGGTGTTGACGCTGTTCAGTCCTCGAGGGAACAGACGTGCTGACACGGAGGGGAGTCGTCCGTCCGTGCAAAAGCCGAGGTGTGGCGACGTGTCCATTCTTGCAAGGTAGGTACCACAGTTATCTTCCTTCAATGCCATTGACTTCCTTCTCATATGGCGATGATAGTAAGGTGAGTCGTATGCCGTAGCACCTCATGATTCTCATGTCTGATGATGTCTCTCGTTTTGTGCCTTTGGTGTCAGTTTTTGTTTCATACAAGACAAGGTCTTGTCGGAGATATTCTAAAGCAAGACTTTCCTCATATGCATGCTCGTGCTTGTAAACAATACACTAGGGGCTGTAGCAGGGATATACCAGATATGAAGATGCACAGGAGCCAAACTGAATGAGACGCATGCAACACAGAGACAGGCATATGCGTGGACTGATAGACAGGCACAAGCTATGAAAGAGACACGAATTCGGAGCAGCTGGAACGGTGCAACGGAGGTCAAGAGTGGGTCGTGGAACGAGGGAATGTTATGCCTGCTGATGATGGAAGCGTTAATGTACCTATTGCAGATATTGCTATGGACGTACTCATAATATGCGACTATGCACCTTTCTCTTCTTCCATCAAAGACATTCGCACAATGGAAGTGGCTGCATATTAGCAAACTCAATACCAGAGGTTCACTTCCGGAGCAGTATTATTATTCCGGTCGTTGCTGAGTTGAGTTGAGTGAGATGGAAGATGGAAATAAAAAGAAATGCATTGGCAGAAACTGAAAAACAACACCGGGTGTCGTCTTTGCGCTTTGGATGTTGATGGTAAGCTACTTGGATTATGGCATGCCTCGCATAAAAACATCGTGGCCACTCTTGTTTGTAGGTAAGACAAGGGAGATACGATGTTGGGACGACTGTTGTTGTCGTTCGGCCACAGTGATAATGCCAATAGAACAAGCTAAGGGCTCGCCTTCACGCTAGCATTGGCAACCTGTCTGCCATTGAAGTGGATGTGGCATCGTCAAAGCTCACACCCAAAGATGAGCTTACAGTGAGTGAGGAAGGAGCCAATTTAGTCGAAGATGTTGCGCAATCTTGATCAGGAGCGAGACGATGATGAAAAGCGAGTCTTGAGCGAAGAAGGTAGAAGCCAGCGCAGACAAGCCACTCGTCATCCAATGCCTCAACGAAGTCGTCTTTCTGTGATTGCGCTTGGATTTGGGCTTGCCGAATTCTCGAAGGTGGGACTATGGGGTTGAAGTTGTCAACAACGCTTCATCAAATGCACCGCACAGCATGTAGAGTGCACGTTAGTGAACTTGTTCCACCATTGCATGCTCTAAGACATTTTGAGCTTCTGAGCTGTTTTGGCTCTTTGCATGTCGGTCCGTTCCCGTCTCGGATTCATAGTGCTGATTCTTTCCGATAAGCGACAACTTCCTTACAGCATCTCAAGATTCTCTCACAATGCTGTAACCTGAATCCGATACGCCGTGATTCAGACTCGTTACGCATTGGAAGCGTCGCACCATGTTGTCCTCGGCATAACATAACCCCAGTCAGCCAAGAACTGCAGTTCATACGCCACATGCAAGAAACCGTAGTTCGGATCTAGATCGACTGATCGGCGACAACCGCTTGCCATTCCTTTCCTACCATCTTTGTACAATACATTCACGCATAGTGACCTCCTGTCCGTGGCATCCTGGCGCTGGCCGTCTGTGCAAGGCAAGAGCAACACCGCGACGTAATACAAGATGCTGTGCAGCAAGCCAACCAACATCTAGCCGGAGGAGTCGGGACAAGAAAACACCTACACAAGACACCGGACGAGCTGGAGTGTATGCCCAAAGACATCTGAAGCCATTCCCTAGCCCAAGGGCTCCCCTTCTACCGCCATGTCGCAGCCCAAGGCCTCCAATACCACCCTCGTTGATGGGCCTGTCCGGATCCTCGAACCAGATTGGAACCATACCCTTATTGCTGCATCGATTGCTATTTCTTTACTAGGCGCCTTTACTTCCACCCAGCTCATGTGCCAGGCCCGCGCTTCCTATCATTTTCGCACTGTTGTTGTTTGGGCTCTTCTCTCCAGCGTCACATTTGGTTTCTGCTCGGTATGGTGTCTTCACGAAGTCGCTATGCTCGGATGCGAGCTCGACTTGCCAATCGGCGTTGATCCGTGGCTCACCACGCTCAGCGCTCTTTTGGCGACTGCCTTCACTTTTGCGGCACTCAGCGGGGATCTGTTATGGGAGCGATGGAGGATGCAAAAGGGAAGGTATCGGAGAAGAGCATGGCGAAGGGGCTCAAAACCCCAAGAACAGTCTGCTCAGCCGAACAAGAAGACATGGAACATATTGCCAAGCCAACAACAGCAAGATGATGATGTCGCCCTGACGTCTGGGGCGACAGAGATGACCGCTGAGGAAGCCTATCAGGATGACGTGGAAGACGCCGAAGACGCAAGGCCGCTCATGGCTTCTATACGGCAGCAAGAATCTGCTATAATAGAAGAGGAGGAATCGATCTCGCCAGACGAAACAGTCACATTACAAGCTTCACCAGATTATATGGACGGCGCCAGCGGCCACCTCATTCCAGCGAGGAAGATCACCTCCACAGAGCCTAGAAGTTCTGATGCGGTCGTGTCACCACGAGATGTCCGATCACAGGCCGCCTTCGTTATTTCACAGCAGAATGAAGCCCGACGTGCGCCTTCGATGATCAGGTCCGAGTCTGAAACAACCGCTTCCATACGTTCACTATCAAATGCAAGCTCTTTTGGCATGAACAGCCTCTTGAATGTTGCTTGGCTGAGAACCTCAGCACCAGTGCAGAATGTATTCGTCTTGACAGCGACAACACTATGGACTGGTTTAACCTATAAAAACATTGTCAAGGGTTTCTTTTGGTCCCTTGCTATCACGAGTATGCATTACGTTGGAATTGCTGGCCTGAGAATACCGCACGGCTATTACAAACTTAGTCCTATCTTGTTCCTAGCTTCTGCCATGATCAGCTGGATTGTCTGTTTGGTTGGAACCATTTTCATGGCACAAATGGAGACACATCTACCGCAGCAGATTTTATTTGCTGTCGTTGCCAGTATTGGTGTAGCAGCTATGCACTTTACTGGAATGAGCGCGATCACATTTTACTCCACAGCTCTGCCTACAGACGACAGAGGTTATCCCAAAGAGCTGCCTTTTTTTGTTGGCACTATCGCAGTGGTGACTTGTATTGCTGCGAATGGTCTGCTAAGTCATACAGCCACTGTCTCGCGCAATAAGCTGGCAGAAATTGTGTACACACGCAAGCAGCTATGGAGAACCATCGCTCAGAAGGAGAATGCCGAAGCAGCTGCAGCCGCAAGATCTGACTTTATAGCTTCGGCAAGTCATGAGATTAGGACGCCTTTACATCACCTACAGGGTTACAGCGATCTTTTGTCCCGAACTGAATTAACGGAAGAAGGGAGGATGCTGCTCTCGTGCATACAGCGTGCGACACAAACATTGTCAATGATTACTAACAATGTCCTTGATTGGTCAAGGCTAGAAAAGGATTCAGAGGGTATTTGCAGACCAATCGCATTGGACGTCAGAACGATCTGTGAGAGCGTCATCGTGCTTTTACCCAACAAAGATGACGAAGCCGAAGTCGAGCTGCTTGTTGTTGTTACGCCTGATGTACCACACTCGCTCTTCTTAGACGAAACGTACATACACCGCATACTCATGAACCTCCTGAGCAATGCTATAAAGTTTACGCGCTCTGGCTATATTTCTCTTGTACTGGAGATGCAAGATGGTCGACTTTTGGCGAGTGTGACTGACACCGGAGTTGGAGTACCTCCATCGTTCCTACCAATCATGTTCGAGCCATTCAAGCAAGCTCAAACAAGAGGATCGCAAAGAGGTACGGGTTTGGGGCTGTCAATCATCAAGCAACTGCTCAACAAGATGGGTGGCACGATCGACGTCGAGAGCAAGTATTTCGAGGAGCCTGGTGTCGAAGCTTCACAGACCGGAAGTGTCTTTACTATATCTTTACCTGTACAAACAGTTCACAGAACTAGCCATGAATTCAGATCTGAACAGCATGGCAGGATTGCAATCTTCCACGCTGGAAATCAACGAGCTGGTCAAGGCATTGCTAGCTGCTTCAACAAGGTTGGGTATGAAGCGATCATCTGTCAGAATGAAGCTGATCTTATGGGCTCGGACTTTCAGTTTGCTTGGGCAGATCTACCAGCACTCAAGCAAGATTCGAAATTGTTGAAGAGACTAGTAAGAAACGCGAGCATCAAAGTCCTCGTCCCTTGCGACACACCAAACTCACCTCAGGAAATACCCGCTTTAGCATCATCACCCTTACATTTCGTCTTTTTACCAAAACCGCTAATCTGGCATACATTCGAACAACGCATCGCAGCTGCACTGCAACCAGCTCCTGTCGCAAAAGAAGTCCGCTTCGCTTCACACACCGAAGTCATTGGTTCCGCTGCGCCATCTCCTGCAGCCACAACTCCGATATCAGCTCTTGCTAATCCACTCCCCACAAGTTCAGCTTCAAAACCACAAAAGCCACCGTCAAAGGCGACCGTTCTTCTTGTTGAGGACAATCCCATCAACTCCCGTCTTGGCTCAAAAATGCTCACATCATTAAACTACAACACCATTGTCGCCGTCGATGGCGTAGAAGCGCTTGAAAAGATACAAACACATGATCATGAAGTAGAAGTCGTGCTGATGGATCAAAGCATGCCAAGAAAAGATGGCATAAGCGCCACACGTGAGATCCGCGAAATGGAAAGAGACGGTATCTTGACTGGTGGCAGAAGGAATGGGAAACGGAGAATAATCATTGCTGTGACGGCTGTGGTGAGTGTGGAAGCGGAGAAGGCGTTTGAGGTGGCCGGTGCGGATGGCTTTTTGGCGAAGCCGTTGAGTATGAAGAAGCTTGAGGAGACGCTGGAGAGGCACTTGAACGGTGATGGCTGAGAAAGTTGCGACCAACAATCACAGCAACAAGCTCGAATTGTAAACATCGCCCAGTCACACCCTCGGATCTCCATACGAAGGGTTTCGGACGTACTCTCGAAACACCAGGATTGCGTGTCATCAGGAGCACACATCTCGTCCGCGGGGTCGACAGATCGGATGTGTCTTAGGCATCGAAAGGCATGTCGAAGCGGACAAGACACCATATACAAGCCGACTATCACGCTTTGTACCAGGAGTAAAAAACAGAAGATGACACAATCATGGCGTCGAGGTGTAAGAATACTCTTCCAGCTTGGGAAAACATATGCATTCGGTGGTGGGCGTCCAGGAAACATAGCATAGCATGGTCGGATCGTTCGCTTGGCTAGGTGTGGAGAAATAGTTGCTTTGTTGGACATTTTTATAATGTTCGAGGCGGCATGTGGAAAGTGGCAATGTTCTAATAGTTGCATGGGGATACCAGGCTTGTGTGAAGTACGATTCTTGCTGATGTTGTTGTTTTGTGTACGTTGATGATTGCTACCAATTAGAGTCCTTCCGGATGCTGCTCCGTAAATGCTAAAGTTAATACCACGACTAGTTCCCCGCAATTGGGATTAGTGTTTCAGTCTTGTTTCATGCTGATTCAAGATGCTTACGCGACGATGAACGGCGATTGGAACTTCCTGGCTATCCCATAATCGAACTGCCTTGGCCCTCTGCAGATGTCTGTATAAAGGTTCGCTTTCAGATTAAACCGAGAGGTCAATATTAGGCTAAAGAAGGTGGGGTAGTCAATCTGCCCCTCATTTGTGATTGACGTAGTAGCATCATCGCCCTCAATAACAAGGCTACGAGACTACAAAGACACTGCACCATCATTCCCTCGCCTTCAGAAAACTACCACTGCTCAGCCCACCATTCCCAAACAATGTCCCCTCTCACCCTCACCCTCAACACAGGCGCATCCTTCCCCGCCCTCGGTTTCGGAACCTACTCAGGCAACCCGGGCGATACCCACAAAGCCACCCTGCACGCTTTGCGCACCGGCTTCCGACACATCGACACAGCCTGGGGCTACAAGAACGAAAACGAGGTGGGTGCTGCAATCAGCGACTTCCTCAAGGAACAGAAGAATGTCAAGAGAGAGGATCTGTTTGTGACGACGAAAGTCTCGGATACGTTGCATAAGCCGGAGGATGTGGAGTGGTGTTTGGAGGACTCGTTGAAGAAGTTGGGTTTGGAGTATGTGGATTTAGCACTGGTTCACTGGCCGATTGCGTTGGTGAAGGAGGATGAGGGGGATAATAATTCGGGCTTTAAGAAGGATGGGGATGGTGAGGTGAGTGTTTTTCGTTTGTGATTGGTCGGATCGGCGGAGAGTGTTGGATTGGGCTTTGATGTTTTGTTTGGAGGTGGTATACTGACTGGATGTCCATTGTAGGCCATCATGGATAAAGAACTCACTGCCAACCCACGCCCGACTTGGGAAGCTATGGAGAAACTACACAAGTCTGGCAAAGCAAAGGCAATCGGAGTATCCAACTGGACGATCAAAGGATTAGAATCCTTGCTCGAATACGCAAAGGTCGTCCCAGCAGTAAACCAAGTCGAGGTAAGTTACATGACGTGCTCATACATACACCAAAACATCACACCCCTCCTTCATCGCGTCCAGACCACAAGCAAGAACTGACAACCCACCACAGATCCACCCCCTCCTGCCCAACGCCAAACTCCTCGACTACTGCACAAGCAAAAACATCTATCTAGCAGCCTACTCGCCCCTCGGCGGTCAAGGCGCAGATAACCCTCTCTTCAACGACTCCGCCCTTGCCTCCGTCGCAAAACAATACAACCACACCATCGTGCAGATCCTGATCGCGTGGGGTTTGAAGCGCGGATATGCAGTGCTAGCCAAGAGTTTCACGCCTGAGAGGATTGAGGCGAATTTCAAGGTGGTGGACTTGAGTCAGGAAGAGTATGATGCTGTGGGCAAGGCGGTGGGGGAGAGGAGTAAGAGGACGTGTCCGTTTTATGCGAGTAAGAAGATTGATGTTTGGGCGGAGAGTGAGTAGGCGTGGGGTGATGGAAGTGAGATTGTGGATGAAATTTTATGAGGCAAGATGAGAGCTTGAACATAAGCACTAGCTCATAATAGTCACTTCTTGCATTCTTGTGAGGCTACTTTGAGCCTTCTCGTATGAGTGTCCTCATCGGTTGTCACATATTCATCTGCTTTGATCTTGCACATATGTAATACCAATCGTTAGGCAGTGCCAGTCGATCACTAATCCGCCTCTCTGTTAGGGTCAAATATTTCCCACCACTTCCCCTGTTACTGACAACCTTCTTTCTCTCCTGTTAGTAACAAATGCCTCCACAGCGAGCAGCAGTCTGGAATCACTACATCAAAGTCGATCAAGCTCCTCAATTTAAGGTAAATCAGAATATATCTCCCCGACAACACGCTTCTAATATCTCACTCGGTGCATATGTCACCCTCGCGGGCCTCACCTTGTTACTGCTTTTGCGTGCTCCCAATCAAAGGCAAGTATTAACATACTCGCTTTCTTTAGGCCGGTCGTGTAGCCTGCAGATACTGCGGCCATCACACCTCATCCTGGAGTGTGCAACGAGCTCAAAAGCATCTACGAGAGTGCCGTGCCGCTGTTCTTGCAAATCAAGTGTCATCTGAACCTGGGGCTGTTGGTACACCGAGGGGTACTCCTTACTCACCAGGACGGCTGGAAGCTATCACGCAGAGTGCAGACGATTACAGAGATTCGCCTACCCCTATGTCGAATATGAGTCATAATAGTGCAATCAAGGATCAGGAGCAGATTCTGGGGCAAAGTATAGATGGTGGGAGGGCAGACAGTGGAGGGGCGGAGCAGGTGGTGCAATTTGATGAGAATGAACGCCCAGCAATGCAGCAGGCTCTGATGCAGCAACAAGAGTCACAGCAATTAGATATGGTGCAACAGCCAGACTCGGTTCAACAGCTTGATCATAAACAATCCGAACAGCCACAGATCACAACCGAGGCTAAGCAGCCTCGAACTGAACAGTCCCAAGTTCAGCAACTTCAGACACAACAGTCCCAGACCCACCAAGCACTACAGCCCCTCGCACCTCAACAGCAACCGCAACAACAAGAACACTCGAAACAGCATACACTAAGCGACGCCGAAGTCCAAAGCTTATGTGCCGAGACCATAGAAGCACGAGACCGCGCATACTGTATTCATCTCCAACTTCCATCACATATCCATCATCACACATTAATTAACCACGCACTCTAGGCCCATACTCACACTTCCGCGTCGGAGCCACCCTTCTCACGCACTCCGGCTCCTTCATCTCTGGCGCCAACGTCGAAAACGCCGCCTACCCCTCGGGCACCTGCGCAGAAAGATGCGCTCTGGGCACCGCAGTCGGCGGCCTGGGTCTGCGTCGTGGCGACTTCCGTGCCATCGGCGTAATCACTGATTTAGGTCGGAAGACAGGTGGACCAGCGAGTCCGTGCGGGATGTGCAGGCAGGCGTTAAGGGAGTTTCTTGATTTGAGCGCGCCGATCTTCATGTTTTATGGAGAGGGCGATGGGGGGTGTGTTGTTAAGACGATGGGAGAGGTAAGTTTGGTGTGGTGGGAAGAGTGGATTAAGGGAGTTTTTGCTGGAGCTAATGTGTAGAGTAGTTGCTGCCGATGTCGTTTGGACCGGATACACTGCCGCCGCCTGATACGATGGATCAGATACAGGCGGGGTCGTGAAGTGTGGAGATGTGGTGCAGAGGGAGCTGTGATAGCTGGAGTGAGCTATGCCAGTTGGCTAAATACAGACCAGCAGGACTCGAAGAAGCTACACAATGATAGATATAGACTTTTATGCCCTAACGAGCTCTTCTGTCGATACATATCTTATCACTTTGTGAAGCGCCACAGCGCAGAAGGAGATCAAACCGAGCCGCGTGACTGAGAACAACCATGATATATCAGTGACTGCGTCGAAGAATAGTAGAGCATGCCCGATCAGAAAAGGCGGCCAATGTTCTTGGCAAGTCGGCTACATAGTATGAGGCTGGGTGCTGACTGCTTGACGCTACGTCGTCGCGATCTTCCGTATTGCGATATCGACACGCACTAATTCCTTTTGGCTTACTGTGCGCGTCTGCGTGCCGCATGAATATACCTCGTCTCTATTTGCGAATTCACTAGCAAAGGCGCCGTTCCCACGTTTGCTTCCACCGTGCCATTGCCTTTAGTGAATCTTTGGAACCTACACACCTGTTGACCACCGAAATCACGAATCGCCCTCACCAACACTCACCCCTCGCCCTCTTCCCCTTCCCCTCGCCCATTCTCCACCCCATCATCCACCAACCACACCCCAACAACAACCCCGGCACTGGCACACCAAAACGCCAACACTACGGCGACAACCTTGGCACTATACCTATCCTGTATCGTGCCAGCAACTACAGGGCCAACAACCGTGGCAGTAGCCATGGCCATGTTGAAAAGGGCGTAGGCGGTTGCGTAGGCGGATTGGGTGCCGAAGATGGAGGGGTTTTGGGATGTGAGGGTGTCGACGGCTTGGGAGAGGTCGGCTGCTAGAGGGGAGATTATGAGGGTGAGGAAGAGTCCTGTTGTTGTTAGTTGGGGCAAGTTGGTTGTAGTTGAGGATGTGGCGGGGCGCGGTTTTTGGTGGAGTTTGTGGTAGGAGCATGTGCAATCTGCACTGGTGCAAGCAGTATGTGTGTTGTTTTAGAGTGTCTTCGAGCAGTGATCTGGCTGGTCGTCTTCGGTGTGATTCTCGAGAGTCTCCAAGGCCTGGTACACAGTTGAAGGGCGAAGAAGGGAGTAGGAAGTGCGATGATATTTGAAAAGAGCAAATCGGAGGAACGTACCAATCAAAGCCAACAGTCCACACAACAAAACAACCTCTCCTCCCAGCTGCCCATTTTCTGAATATCCAACCCACCTCAACGCCAACAATGGCGGGACGCCCAACAAACACCCTGCCACAGCAATTCTTCTGTTCCCGAACCGATCAGCCAGCTTGCCCGCGAGTGGTCCAGTGAGTGCTGGAATAGCTATGCAGAGAAAGATAAGGCCAGCACCTAGGGAGTCCCAGCCAAAGCGACGTTTGACAAAGAGAGGTAGAAATGCATCGAATGAGGCTAATAGGCCGAACTGAGTGAAGACGCCGTAGGTCGAGGCGAGGATACGAGGAGAGCGGATGAGGTGGAAGAGAGGCGGGAGGTTTGACTTGGGAGGTGGTGAAATGGGTGCTGTGGAGTCAATGTTTGTGGTAGAATCTTTTCGGAGGCTTTCTTCCGAGGAGTGGTGTGCTGTTGCTGGTGTGATATGGAAGTCAAAATGACCAAAGGTTTCGTAAATGGGTTGTGTAGAAGGCCACCGTTGTTGTTCGTTTGCCAAGTGAGGATGAGAGGACGTGTCGATTAGGATATATTGCTTGGCTATACGTTTCTCAATCATCAAACTGATCAGGATGATATTCAAGCCGATCAAACCAATCATCATGCCCAGGACGCCCCATAGTCCTGTTTTGGAGTACACGACGCCACCTAGAAGTGGGCTTATGACCAAACCTACGCTGCTACTAGAAAGAGCTGTGCCCATCTTTGTAAAAATCAGTCTTGATGACTGGATAGCGATTCTCCTCACATTAACTTACCCATTGTGCTAATTCGTCCTTTCCTACTGTATCTACAGTCAAGGCCAAGCCTACAGTCCACACTATAGCAGCCGAGAACCCTTGCAGAATCCTTGAGATAAGTAGAACCCATACAGACTCGCTTGCTCCAAGAAGTGCGGTTGAAGCTGCCATTACAGGGAGGCCAAGTAGAAGTGGATATTGCCGAGACACGCTTTTGTCAGCATACCACCCGCAGATAGCTACATAGCAGGGGACTGTCAATTAAGTTCGAAAGCCAGTTTCAGATATTTCGAAGGTCATGTCCGAAACTCACCACAATTACCAAAGGATGCAAACATAAAAGGATGAAAACTTACGCGAAGCAATTAGAATAGCACCTCCAAATGCCGCGAACAGCGCACTCGTCCACAGTTGTTCCATTCCTGGGACTATATGTCCACGGTCAGATAGTATGAAGGGCAATACTGGTACGAGGACGCCATAGATGAAGCTGTCGGTGAAGAGGGCGATGCAGACTGTGACAAGGATGAACCATTGTGAAGAGCGGTATTTGAGGAGGTAAGGCGCATTGGCAGTGTAGTGAGAGGCAGAGTGAGATGCCTGCCAGGCCTGGGCTTTGGGGAGGAGGCTAGTTATGGACGAGTGGCGTGTATGAGTGCGGGTTGTCATTGTAGCTGGATGGATCGGACTTGTCGAGTAGTCAGGTATTGCTGGCGTGATCTCGGCAATCACACAGACGCGTCAATACTGCTTTGGTCTCCGGCAGCACGTTGGATAAAGATCCTTTCAATATTTTCAGGAATGACTCTCCAGTCAATGAATGTACCTCAAATCCTGTCTGTTTTGATTCAATTTCATAGCATAGCGATATAATATGCCAGGATGTAGTACGAAAGTATCTGGCAAGATTTCATCAGAACAATATCATCACTAGATAAGAAAATCAGAATACAACAGACAATGCATTGAAATGAAGCAGAAGCAATATGGCAAAGGCTACTGTACAGTTGCATAATAAGTAGAGGAAGAGAGAGAGGTTGAAATAACGAGATGGAGTCACGTGAGGTGAAAGATAGGGGAGGAAGGCGCGTTCAGGGAGAATCTCCGCCTTAGGCACGTTGGCCAGTATGCAGATTCCCTTTGTCGGGTCAGGAGTAGTGATCATATGGCTGCGTTGGGTGAGTGTTCTGAAACAAGCAATGTAGACTTCTGCTCACAATCTTCAGGTGTCTTTAGCGCGACTTTGCTAAAGTCTCACCTCTTCATCGCCTTCTTGTCATACTAGCGTTTGCCATAGTCTCATAACCTCGTCACGAAGCGGTATATCTCGCGTCACGTCGAAGAGACGGCCGCTAAGTCACATTGACATCACTCTGGTATAATTTCTCAAGGCATTTTTCTTATTTTTATTCTTGCTTAACTGCAACATGACAAAAGCAAAGCACACCGAGGATAAGCGAGCACGGAAACGAAAGCATGAAGACACAGTGTCAACACGCCAAAAAAGCAGCCTCGGGCCAAACGTCGAGAGGTCAAGCCACAGGTCGCGCGACCACTCGTATTCCCTGCTGAAATATGGCACAAAATTGCATCGTACCTGTCATTAAGTTCAGAAGGTTGTCTCAGCTTGACTTGCCGTGGTTTATATGACAGGCGTGTCTTGTACAAACTGGCCCACATGCCCAAAGTCTCGACAAGCTACAGGAAATTTGCAGTCCTCACCAGGATTGGTTGTCTTCCAACCACTGTATGGCAGAAGGTCGTGTCTTTCCTACCTCTTAGCGATCAGGCTTCCTTGGCTCTGTCGTCCGCTTACCTCTATACTAGATTGGGCAAAGATTACGGAATGCTAGCAAAACTTCAGCTGTCAAGCAGGTGCAAGGAAAGGCTGAAGACCTTGTATCGGATACCTGATATGTTCGATAAGAGGACTTTGTGCGCGCCATGCGTGCAATACCATGAGACGGATCTCTTCATGCCCAAGGGCCGGCTGAGCGAAGTAACTGAGTTCAGTTCCGGGTTCGTGAAGATCGCAGATACCGACAACTATTGGCGTGACTTGCACAACATGTTGAGAGTTGATTGCGACAATATAGAGGATGTTGATGCAGAGTCGAAGGGGCTTGACGGTAGATCTGGATGGGAAGCCATAGTGCAGTACCGGTACGACGACGAGACCGATAACTGGCTGGCTAACATCGACGGACTATTACCATTCCACTGCTACAGAACCTCGGCAAGATCAAGCTCCCTGGCCTTTGCGAACATCACCGCAATCAATCTCCAACACTAGCTGCCGAAATACATACGCTGCTAGACAATTATCCTCGACCTTGGGAAGATCGAAAGCTCTTGGGCTACAGCGGCGTAACTAGGCGTTGCGCCTATTGTCCTACTGAATTCATTATAATGATAATTTGCTGAGATATAGATACTAACCGAGCTTGGGCAAAGGCACGAACATGAACGAAGCCAGAGCGCGCAAGCGTGCAACGCACGAGCTCATAATCTGCAAAACGATTGATCTAGGTTCAATGTACACCCCTCATACTCGAGAGTGGAAGGCTCTGACGACGTACTGGGAGGAGGATACTATAGAGAAGACTCCATTTTAAACAAAAATTGCTCGTACTATATTTTCACGCTTGGCGGGTCCCGGGTCGTTGGAAGACACACACATAAGCACGCTAGATAATGGTGTCCTAGCACAGCATAAGAATGGTGATCTTCCAAGCTATACACGCATTGTCGCAGAAGTAAAACACAAAATTTGTAGTTACATATCTCCAGCAGTCGGCTCGAACGATCGCAGGACGCCATGAAGGAGGAACAAGTCTGATGTCGTGAGGCTCACGACACGATAGCGTGGGCTGTATACAGACGATCAGCATGGCGACCATTTGATAGTGGTACTGCGCAAGGCGGTGTGAACAAAGTAAATAAAACAGCAGTGATTCTCAAACACAAGGGACACATCTGAAAAGGCTCAGATGTTCTGCGACGAAGAAACAAGGACGAAAAGCAGGAAAGAGAGGCATGCTATGCTTGATAATGATGGTGATGATGTGGGTAAAGCAGATCAGAAGAATCACGACTAGGGAAGAGGTAGTTGACGCAACCAATGGCAACTGTGGACAAGACAACCGTTACCAAGGGAGTTCTGCTGTACAGAATGATAGGCCACAGAGGCTTTGCTCAGGCATATTCTAGGGAAACAGCGGAGCGAGATGTGACTGGCACGGTTGCTGGAGTATAAGGATATGCTTGGCGCGGAACAATGAAATAACGTGGAGCAGCACTAAGCTAACGTGCGAATGGCACACTAAGAGCTGGTTCGAAAGTGCGTAAAGTTGCGCTCATGTAGCTAGTCAATCCTGCCAGCTACCAACAAAATACAATCGTAAAGCAAAACGTAGTGGCCAATTCCAACCTCGCAGTCATTTTGACATTGTACCAACTCCCCACACATCACACCTTCACCTCAATAAACATATTTATACTGCTTCGCCCTCCCAGCCGCCTCCTCAGGCGCATCCATAATCTCCTCACTATCATGCACCAACAACCCGGCCTTCTCCAACCTCCGGTTCTCGCGCATAAGGTACAAAGTCAACGCCAGACTGGTAACAGTAATTAACAGACACATTCCACAGCTGACCCAAGCGCCCTTGTGGTAGTAGGGTTTCTCTTTTGCAGGGAAGAGATTTGTGCCGAGTACTGAGGTATGAATGTTAGCATGAGAAAGGGAAAAAGATAGGAAGGAGGATAAAGATTGTAAGACGTACCAGGACCACATTGTCCGATTAGGCCGAGGATTGTGTAGGAACCTGCGCGCTTGGACTCGGAGGAATGTAGGTTTGCCGTCCACTATGAGCTTGATGTCAGCAAACGTTTCTGCTGATGGAGAGATGCGATAAACCAACCGTAAGAATGACAGAAACACACACGAATACTTGAATCGAGAGGAAGATTCCTATAATTCTTTTTGTCAGCCAACAGATGATCTAGTACAACAAACCGATCTAGCCAAGAAACATACCGATATATCTCGCAACAGGACTCTTTGACGTTCCCAGCAAAATGAAGCCAATTGCAGCAACTAAGCTGTAGAAGGTTACAAAAGGTCCTCTGATTTTCGCCTTATCAGTCGCCCATGCTGTGATAAGGATGGTGCAGAAAACGAGGACGTATGGTGGCGCGGTCAGTCCTTGGCTTTGGACGGTCGTAAAGATGCCGAGCTCGGAAATGATGGTGGGTGCGAAGAGAGGTAGACTGGCGAAGCTGACGTTGACGGAGAAGTACATGATGGCTGGTAGATAACCTGGTATTCTTGTTAGAATCAAGTTGCCCAATATCATAGCTGAAGGAAAAAGTCCCAGAGACGTACTCTTCGGGTCCATATACGCGGCAAATACCTCTCTCATATTGACACCAGCCTTTCCTCCCAAGACTTGGTTCCTGCCAACCATACTCTTCGCAATCCCCTTCTCCCGCTCAGTCAAAAATTTGGCCGTAGTAATACTATCCGGCAAGTAAAAGAACGTCCACACAGCCAGCAGCAGAGTCGGTAACCCCTCAATCAGAAACAAGATCCGCCACGGACCAAGCGAGCCTTTAAT
>Ga0160429_1000595_pt1 | contig 28600 bp, 17 predicted proteins | sample SolpanmetagenomR_FD_108199 | JGI IMG/M metagenome (GOLD analysis project Ga0160429, IMG submission 108199) | Solar panel surface microbial communities from Lawrence Berkeley National Laboratory, California, USA - R | ecosystem: Engineered > Built environment > Solar panel > Unclassified ... | reverse complement strand
CTGTGCCCAGGCATAGGCCGTGATAGTCGCGCCGCTGGCGGCGGTGCCCGCCCCAGCCAGCGTCGTAGTGCTAGTAGGCAAGGTCAGCACCTGGTCGGGGCCGGCATTGGCTACCGGCGCGGGAGGAGGGGATGGGTTACCCGTCGAGCTAACCTTCAGGATTTCGATGGCTGAAATCTTGGCGTTGTCTACCCCCCCATCAGCGGCTAAGGAGCTGAAATTGATGTTTAAAGCATCGTCCGCCACAGTCACCATGAAGGTTTCGGTTGTGGCCGCGAAGGCCCCTGCTTTCTTCGTAATGTCGTAGTTATCCAGCACCTTGTTGCCTTCAATAGCTACATCAAATACCCGCTGGCCAGGGCCGGTAAAGTAGAGCTCGGCGAAGTGCAGCACTACCTTGTATTGCTGGCCGCTGCTCGCGGCAAAGGTGTAGCCAAAATTGCTGCCGTAGCGCTCCGATTGGTAAATAGCGTCTTCGGTTGTGCCGCTGATGTCTGCGGTAGTGGAGTAGACGTTGCCGGGTGCTGGCGAGAAGTACTGGTCGGCGGCGAACGTGCCTAGGGTATTTGTGACTACCCCACCCCCGGCATTGACGCGGTATAGAGAAAGCTCGGCGCCACCACTGCCGCTGAGGGGGGTAGTGGTAGTACCGGTTTGGCCCGAGTGCGCCACGACCAAGCTCGCCGTTTGGCTGCCGCCCGTAGCTGGCTTAAATTTCACCGTCACGTCCACGCTCTTGCCCACTGGAATAACGAAGGGCAGCGTGAACGGAGCCGTATAAGTATAGGCTGTGGAGCCGCTGATGGCAAGGGAAGACACCAGAATGGCCTGGTTGCCACCGGTATTGGTGAGGGTAAGCGTCTTGGTAGTTTCGGCGTTGAGAATAGTGAGGCCATAATCTAAGCTCGCCGGCGCTGCCAAGGTACTTTGCGCTATTGGCACGCCGCTGGGGGGGGTAGGGCCATACAGATAGAAGGCTTGCTGCGAGCCGACGAGCGGGCTACCGCCTTGGTTGCCAGCCCCCGCGGCAATGTATATGCCGCCATTATTCACGATGGCTTGGGTGCCGTGGGTGCTTTCCTGCAAGTCGGCCACGCGGCGCCAGGTGCTGGTGCTCAGGTCGAGCGCGTGCGTGTCTTTGTGGCCGGTAGCCTGGGCACTTTCACCGCCTATCACCAGCAGCTCATTGCCTAGCAGCACAGTAGCGGCGCCTGCCCGTGGAGTGGGTAAGTTGCTGCTGCTAGCCAGCGTGGTCCACTTACTGGTCGTGAAATCGTACACATCAACTTCCGGAATAACTAGGTCAAATAGCTGGTTGGTAGAAGCCGACGACCGCCGGCCGCCCACCACGTAGAGCTTGTCGTTGACGACAGTTGCGTGGAAGTGGTCGCGGGAGCGGGGCGCATCCGGCAGCGTTTTCCAGGTGTTGGTAGTCGGGTCATATTCATCCATCCACGGTACCCAGCCCGCCCAGTGCCCATCGGTAATGCCAGCCACTAAGTAGATTTTATGTTGGTATACCACGCAGCCTCCCGCGCCGCGCCGCCGCGCCTGCGGAATGGCTGCCCCCACGGTCCACGTGTTGGCCGCCGGGTTAAAGACGTACACACTAGCAAGGGGCACCTCGTGCGGAAAGCCCCCGCTCATGGCGCCCACCACATAAATGAGTCCGTCGAGCGCCACAGCCTGCACGTGGTGCATCTCGATCGGTGGCGCAGCTTTATCAGTCCAGGTCTTGGTGGCGGGGTTATACTCCTGCACGGGCACTATCCCGCGGCCGCCGAGCAGGTAAAACTTGTCGCCAGCGGCTACATAGGCGTTTTCCTCGCGGCCGGTGAAGGCCCCTGCCGTTGGCGGCACCACTTGCCAGGCACCCGTAGCCGTCACGGGGTCAGCCGTGACGTAAACAAAATCCCAGGTGGCGGTGAAGGGCACGGCGCCCCGGCAGGTGGCGATAATGCCCACTGCATAGGATTGGCCGTCTTGCAGCGCGGCCAGTAGCGCGCCGCCTACCCGGATGGGAGAGCCGAGGGGCGTAGCCGGGCCACCATTGGCCGAATACTTGGGCTGCACCGTGCCGCTCACCGGGTTCACCGCCAGGTATAGGTCTAGGGTAGAGGTAGGAATGCCACTCAGTAGTGGAAAATTAGTTATCAGGGGCACTCCGGCATTCTCATATACCACTTGCAGGCCCCCCACGCCATTGTTTGCGGTAAGCGCTATCTTTAAGTAATTGTCTTGGTCACCATTGCCGATATAAAGGCCTTGCGATTGAAAGTCCTTAGGCGTCTGGCCATTGAAAAAATTGCTTAGGAGCCGCCCCTGCACTGTGAAAGGGGCCGCCGAGGCTTTCACCCCAAACTGAAAGGCGTTCTCCTGGGTGTTGAGGGTGCCTAAGGCATCGCCGGGAGTAACCTCGACTACGGTGAGCGCCCCGGCAGTACCGCCGGCAATCAAATTCGAATCGAAGTACAGGTCGGAGTACACGCTGTCGCGGTTCACCATCAGGCCCGTGAAGCCGAGGCCGTAGAGCCCGGTGCCGGGTGAATTATTAAACAGGTTGTACTTGACGGGCAGGGTAGTACCTAGCCCGTTGGTTGCATCCAGACCAAAAAAATCGCTGGTATCGGCCAGGCCGTCGTTGTCGTCATCGTCGTCGTTCAGGTCAGAAATACGGTCGTGGTCGGCATCGGGTGGTACGCTAGCGGCCGAGCAGGGCTGCGTCGCGTTGTCGATTTCATCGGCGTTGGTGTAGCCATCTTGGTCGTCATCGTTGGTATCGTACTTACCGCTGCAAACCACAAAATCCTGGGGCTCAAACACAGTGATGGAATTACCTCCGTAAGTAGCCGCCCACACTGTACCCGGAAACACGTCGTTGTCGCCCTGGGCAATTACATCGAGCGGCGTAGCGCCAAAGCCCGACGCAAAAGGCAGGTCTTGGTTTCGCTTCGTGGCCGGGTCTAGTTGGTTGGTCACATTGGTGCCATCGGCCGTGAGCCCGATTTTTACAATGTCACCGTCGTAGCCGCAGGCCAATAGCGAGCCCTTCAGCACACCGTTGAAATTGGAAGCGGTATACTCCACAGTGCCGTTGGTAGAGGTGGTAAAGGTGAGGCGAGCGCTGCTCTTGGCAGTGCCCGGCATCTGGTAATCGCCTTCGATGCTATTGGCCTTGGCTACGGGCGGCCAGTCGGCGGGTAAGGGGTCGGTGCCGGTTTTGCTGGTGCGAAACACGCCCCCCGAACCTGAAAAGGTGTACAGCCCCGCGTTGGTGGGGTTGGCCCGGGTAGGGGCGGGGTGGCCGCCGTAGTAGCTGCCCGCCACATATGCGTCGAGGCTACCGATATAGTGCAGATTATCGAGGTTGTTCACCATGCCTTCAGTAGGCGTGGGGCTGGTCGAGCCGGGCTCGCCCGGCACGTAATTGTTGGTGGCGTTGGCCGTGCCTTCGTTGGCGGGGTAGCCGCCCCACCCTTGGTTGGCCCCGTTGTCGATGGTATACATCTTCCGCGCCTGGGTGATAACCAGGTCGTACGGATTGCGGTAGCCTGGCGAGTAAACCTGGACGGGGCCACCAGCCACAATCTTTGCCTGATTCAGGCCCATATTGCCGCCAAACGGGTCGTTGGGGTCCGAACCATCGGCGTTGTTGGGGCGGGTGGGGTCGTCTAGGGTGGGTAGGTCGTACTTGTAGGCTGTGTTGCCGCTGCCCTTGGTAGCTAAGGTATTAATAGCTGTGAGGTTGATAGACAGAATGGCTGCCGATAGCGCGTATTCGCAGGCAAAATTGAAGTTATTGGACGGGGATCCGGCGTTGGTGTGGCCGCCGACTGCTAAGTATAAGGTGTTGGTAACAGCATCTAGCTGCATGCCATTCACCGAATGGTTTTCCTCAGAGCGGGGTAGGCCGCGCACCAAATCCACCTTCGTCCAGGTGCTGCCGCTGCGGGTGAGCTGCGAAACGATGCCCGAATTAGTATCGAGCGCGGTTTTGCCGCTCGGCCCGCCAATGCGGCTATCGCTCGACGATACGTAGAGAACAGGAACTGCAGCGGTGCCCTTAACCAAAATGCCAGTTACCTGCCGCGTCGTCACGGTTGGGTTTACTACGCCGTTATCGTCGTGATTAGGAATTTGATTGATGAAGTCAATAACTTCGGTAGCCGTGACCCGATAGTTATTTGCCCCGCTTCGCGCAATAGTAAAGGCCTTAATAAGACCGCCTTGTTCAGCTACATACAGGCGATTGTCGGGCCCAAATTGCAGGGAAGTAGGGTTCGTGAGCGTTTCGCCCTGCAAGCCGCTGGGCGAGAAGTTGAATTGGGCCGCTGCCAGCATCGCAACGGATAAGTCAACGGGCGGAAGCTTGGCCTTTTTCTTCTTTTTCCTAGGTACAGTTGTCGTATCTGTTGTGACTGGTTTATTGCCTTGGGCCAGCAAGCTCGCGGGGATAATTAAGCAAAAACAGCAGCAAAGCATTGCCGTCCAAACAAGCGATCGGTAGCACCCAACCCATTGGTTGGTTGGTAGTAAGTTGTTCATAGTGGGTGGGTAGGAAAGTGAGGTTTTTGAATACGGCGGTATTCACGCCTTATTAGGCAGGCAATCGTTGGCGGATAGTGCCAAGCTGTATGCTATATGAAGGCGCAGTAGTCGCGCCGAGAATCCCGAAGGCTGGTTGGGCTCATTAGCCAGGCCGGGCCTGCAATGAACTGCGCGCACACAGGGTGGCAGCCCATTGCAGGCTTAAAAGAAGAAGATCGCCTCTCTTAAAATAGCTGCTGTAGCAACTGAAGATTAGGTAATTAAAAGAGGCCGCTAGTGAGAGAGCTTACTAGCGGCCAACATAGAACCAGTCGCCTGAAGCCGCAACTGCTCTATCCAGCCCGCATGGTGTAGTAGTAGATTCTGTCGGCACTGGTAAATACAGTGCTACCCCTCTTCTAAATGAAGAAGACCAAGTGCCTTGAAATCTAAAAAGTTAATGGATTTCAGCATTACCCACTAGCCCCTACGCAAGTAGGAGCGATGGCCGCACTGAAAGCCAGTAGTAATGGGATGTTGCCTCCGCTACAGACTGGCGTGGAGAGCTGTGGTGACTTACTTGCGCACCAAGTGGGGATAGCCACAAGATGGCAGGGGCGTGATACTATCTACCCGACAAGAAGTAACTAGTATTATCATAGTCGATTCTGTTAATCTTCCCCAGGCAGTGTGCCCTACTTTTTGGCCAGCGGGTGAGCGTGGCTTGTGGAGTTCGCTTTAGTGCCTGAATACAGCGGTGAAGTTAGATAAAGGTTTTCATATCAGCTTCATTTATAATAAAAAAATTACCCAAAAAATTCTTCCAATAATTACAGACCAGCTTACCTGGGTGAGGCTGGTTTATTAGGCAAAGGCTCAGATAGTTGACCTTTGCATGAATGAATAATTTGCGAGTGATTGGTTGAAAGGCGTCATAGTATGTGACCGCTTGGAGCGGTATCGGCTTTTAGGCGCTCATGAAGGCACGAGCTAGCTCAATTCGATAGGTAACTACGACGCTTTGTGAGCAGCCTGCCTCCAGGCAGTCAGGGCAACAGTTGGCTCACTATGCATGCTATTTAGCCGATTGCTTCTCGCTGCTACCTCTTACTACAACAGGTGCGGTGCAGCTACGCTACATTCGGCTTCTCGCTGGCTCCCTACCCCGCCTTATGCTGCTCACGATTACGACCACCTACCAGCCGGCCACCGACCTCGGCTACCTGCTGCACAAGAACCCCGCCCGCCTGCAAAGCCTGGAAATCACGGGCGGCCAGGCCCACGTATTTTACCCCGAAGCCACCGCCGAGCGCTGCACGGCCGCCCTGCTGCTCGACCTCGACCCCGTGGGCTTGGTGCGCGGGCGCGGCAACGGCGAAGGCTTTGCCCTGGAGCAGTACGTGAACGACCGGCCCTACGTGGCCTCGTCGTTCTTAAGCGTGGCGCTGAGCAAAGCCTTCGGTACGGCCATGAACGGCACCTGTAAAGACCGCCCCGCCCTACCCGCCGAGGCCCTACCCCTCGCTATTACGGTGGCCGTGGTGTCGGCGCCCGGCCCCGACTGGCCACGCCGCTTGTTCGAGCCGCTGGGCTACGCGGTCGAAACTGACGCCTACCCCCTCGACCCCACCCAACCCGAGTGGGGCGATAGCCCCTACTACACGCTACGCCTGCGCCACGATGGCCTGCGCCTGCAAGACGTGCTCACGCACCTCTACGTGCTGCTGCCGGTGCTCGACAACGACAAGCACTATTACGTAGACCAGACCGAAGCTGAAAAGCTGCTGCACCGCGGTGGCACTTGGCTGCCCCAGCACCCCGAGCGCGGCTTTATCACGCGGCGCTACCTCCGCTACCTAGCGGCTATGGTAAACCCCACGCTAGCCCGGCTACTAGAGGGCACCGAGGAAGAATTACCCGAGCCGGAAGTAAGCTCCGTGGACGCTACGAGTCCGCAAGTGGAGGGGCAAGAAAGCAACGCTGAAGGAACAGCGAGCCCGCAGGCAGCAGCACCAGACGATGCGACGCACCAGCTTGCAGAATCCGCGGCACAGCCTAAGCTTTCCCTCCACGACCAGCGCCTCCAGCAGGTGGCCCACGAAATCTACCAGCTCGCCCCCAAGCGCGTGCTCGACCTAGGATGCGGCGAGGGCAAGCTCCTGCGCCTGCTGCTGCGCCAGCCCAAAATTGAGTTTATCCGCGGCATGGATGTGTCGCACCAAGCGCTGAGCCGGTCCGCCCAACGCCTGCACCTCGACGAGCTGTCGCCCCGCCAACGCGCCCGCATCGAGTTGATTCAGGGGTCGCTGCTGTACCGCGACGAGCGTCTGGCCGGCTTCGACGCGGCGGCGCTGGTGGAGGTAATCGAGCACCTCGACGAAAACCGTCTCGCCGCCCTCGAAGCCGTGGTATTTGCCCAGGCGCGGCCGGCGCACGTCTTCGTCACCACGCCCAATGCCGACTACAACCAGCTCTTCGAGAAGCTCAACGCCGGCGAGTTCCGCCACGACGACCACCGCTTCGAGTGGACCCGCGCCGAGTTTGCGGCCTGGGCCACCGGCGTGGCCGAGCGCCACGGGTATCAGGTGAGCGTCGAGGCGATGGGCGAGGAAGTGGAGGGGGTAGGCACTCCGTCGCAGATGGCGGTGTTTAGTGTGCTATTATAATTTAGTCTTATTAAAGAATCGTCAACTGTATTCTTTCAGCAGGCAATTTAGTATTGCTAAAGCTATAAGGAATGATTTTCCCTTTCAGTAACCAATCCAATAAGTTGTCAATGAATATATGATTTGGCTTGCTATCGCAGTTCTGAATAAAATAAATCTGATAATTTTTCGTACTATTCAAGAACCTGCGCCATTCTGAGGCAGTGAGAAGAAATGACATTTTATTATTTGAAGTACCTTTGCATTCGATGTAATATTCGATAGATTTATTGTCGAGTTCCATGATTTCAAAATCATGGTCTTGAAATTGTTCAGAGCTTTCATTAAGCCATTTAACTCGGCTGCTGTACTTTCTTTTCAGATAATCGAATAAATATGTCTCACTTATAAGCCTGATTTGTTCATTGATTGATTTATCTGTATAACCAAATACAGTAAATGTCTCATCATTCTCTCTATTTTTTAATAAGTTTTTTATGTCTTGAATTTCCTGTGATAGTTTAGTAATAGATGAGTTTACTTGGTTTGAAAGTTCTTTTAAAGAATCATTTGCTTCGGTCTTGATTGAGTCGCTGGCGGGAGCAACAGGCGCGGGAGCAACAGGCGCGGGAGCAACAGACATCTTGATGGATGTCTGTTCTATCTGCTTAGAGTATGCTTGCTTAAAGGCAGATAATTTGCCTTTTATATCTGTTGCAGACGCGGTATAAGTCGAACCAGATATAAACTTAATATCGCTAAAAGTGCCTTTGGTATGTATAGATATTGATTTTGCTTTAGCGGAATGCTGGTTATTCAAACCTATTCCAATTACATGAATTTCACAAAAAAAGCCGGCTTCTCCAGCTTTTTTAGCTTCCTGCTCATAATCGCCACCGCAGTTTTCTTCTCCATCTGTAATTAGAATTATCTTTTTATCATATAGTCTATATTCTTTTAAGGAATCGATAGAATTTTTTATTGCAAAAGCGATAGGAGTATTACCATTAGGATTTTTTAAATCTTGAATGGCTTGTTTATAGATATCTAAATTATATAAATCTAATTTTACTATTTCATTTACTACAGGTATCTTTTTGTCATCTGCAAAAAATGTCTTTACACTGCAATGAGACCCGCTACTTATAGTAGGCAATATGTCTTGTATAAGGGTTTGTTTAACAAACTCTAATTTATCATTCATACTACTCGAAAAGTCGATTAATATTTCGGTCGCTATTTGCATCTTTATAAACGTAATGAGTTTGCGAGGTGAGCAAGATACTTAATAAAACAATTTCCAATGCCCCAAGATACCCTCAAGCTGCCCGAACTCTCCCTTATTCTGCTCCTTGGTAGCTCAGGGGCGGGCAAGTCTACGTTTGCCCGGCGCTTGTTTAAGCCCACCGAGATAGTGTCGTCGGATGTGTGCCGGGGGCTAGTGGCCGATGATGAGAACGACCAATCGGCGAGCGGCGACGCCTTTGAGCTACTGCACTACCTGGTGGCCAAGCGCCTGAAGCGCGGGCTGCTCACCGTGGTCGATGCCACCAACGTGCAGGCCGAGAGCCGCAAGCCGCTGGTGGCCCTGGCCCGGCAGTACCACGTGCTGCCAGTGGCCATCGTGCTCGACGTGCCCGATGCCGTGGCCCACGCCCGCAACGCCCACCGGCCCGAGCGCCGCGGCATGGGCCCGCACGTGATAGCGCGCCACCGCCAAGACCTGCGCCGCAGCCTGCGCAACCTGCGCGACGAGGGCTTCCGGCACATCTTCCACCTGCGTGGCGTGGAGGAAGTAGACGCCGTGCAGGGCATTCTGCGCGACCGCCTCTACAACAACCGCAAGGAGGAAATGGGGCCGTTCGACATCATCGGCGACGTGCATGGCTGCTACGACGAGCTGCTGGCGCTGCTGAGCGACCTAGGCTACCAAGTCGAGGCCGAGCCGGTGGCCGACGTGCGCGACCTCGGCATCCGGGTGACGCCACCGGCCGGGCGGCGGGCCATTTTCCTAGGTGACCTCGTGGACCGCGGCCCCGCCTCGCCGCAGGTGTTGCGGCTGGCGATGAGCATGGTGCGCAGCGGTGCGGCACTGTGCGTGCCCGGCAACCACGACATCAAGCTGCTGCGCCACCTCAACGGCAAGAAGGTGACCGCCAACCACGGCCTAGCCGAAACCCTGGCCCAGCTCGAAGGCGAGTCGGACAGCTTCAAGGGGCAGGTGCGGCAGTTTCTGGATGGGCTGGTGAGCCACTACGTGCTCGATGGCGGCAAGCTGGTGGTGGCCCACGCCGGCCTCACCGAGGAGATGCAGGGCCGCGGCTCGGGTGCCGTGCGGGCCTTCGCGCTGTTTGGCGAAACCACCGGCGAAATCGACGAGTTTGGCTTGCCCATTCGCTACGAGTGGGCTCGCGAGTACCGCGGCCGGGCAATGGTGGTATTTGGCCACACGCCGGTGCCCGATGCCGAGTGGCTCAACAACACCATTGATATTGACACAGGCTGCGTGTTTGGCGGCCGCCTCACGGCCCTGCGCTACCCCGAGCGCGAGCTGGTGGCCGTGCCCGCCGCCCGCGTGTACTGCGAGCCGGCGCGCCCGCTCAACTACCGCGCCGCCCAGCTCGCGGCGGCCGGCGCAGCCGCCGAAGGCGACCTCAGTGCTCAGCACCAGCAAGATGACGTGCTCGATATTCGGGACGTCACGGGCAAGCAGTTTATCGAAACCCGCTTGCTGCGCGGCGTGACCGTGCGCGAAGAAAACGCAGTGGCCGCCTTAGAGGTCATGTCGCGCTTTGCGCTGCACCCCAAGTGGCTGCTGTACCTGCCGCCCACCATGTCGCCCACCGAAACCTCGGAGCTGCCCGACCTGCTCGAGCACCCCGCCGAGGCCTTCGCCTACTACCACAAGCTAGGCGTGGAGCGCGTGGTGTGCGAAGAAAAGCACATGGGCAGCCGCGTGGTCGTGGTGCTAGGCAAGGACGAGGCTGCCATCCAGCGCCGCCTAGGGCTGACGGGCGAGGGCATCGGCAAGTGCTACACCCGCACCGGCCGCAATTTCTTCACCGACAAAGACCTGGAAACCGCTTTCCTGGCCCGCCTGCGCGACGCGCTGACCACGGCCGGCTTCTGGGAGAAATTCAGCACCGACTGGGTGTGCCTCGATGCCGAGCTGCTGCCGTGGTCGGCCAAGGCCCAGGAACTGGTGAAAAACCAGTACGCCGCCGTGGCTGCTGCTGCCACCGCCGCCCTGCCCCAGGTCGAAGCCGTGCTGGCCGAAGCCGCCGCCCGCGACCTAGAAGGCGCCGAGGCGCTACTGGCCCGCACCACTGCCCGCCGCCAAGCCGCCGCCGACTACGCCGACGCTTACCGCCGCTACTGCTGGCCGGTGCACTCGCTCGACGACCTTAAGTTGGCACCCTTCCACCTGCTCGCCACCGAAGGCAAAACCTACTTCGACCGCGACCACGCCTGCCACATGGAAACCCTGCGCACCCTCGCCCTCGCCGACCCCGGCCTGCTACGCGCCACGCCCTACCGCGTGGTGCCCCTAGGTGACCCCAGCGAGGTCGAAAGCGCCATTCAGTGGTGGACCGACCTCACCGCGGCCGGCGGCGAAGGCATGGTGGTGAAGCCCTATGACTTCATCCCGCTCAACGCCCGTAGCCTCCTCCAACCCGCCCTCAAGTGCCGGGGCCGCGAATACCTGCGCATCATATATGGCCCCGACTACCTGCTACCCGGCAACCTAGAGCGCTTGCGCCAGCGCAACGTAAAAACCAAGCGCAACCTCGCCCTACGCGAGTTCGCCCTCGGCGTGGAAGGACTCGAAAGGTTCGTGGCCGGCCAGCCGTTGCGGCGCGTGCATCAGTGTGTGTTTGGCGTGCTGGCGCTGGAAAGCGAGGCCGTGGACCCGCGGCTGTAACCTGTGCAATCTCCATTCTTGCTGCCTGCAAGGGGGGTAGGGATGAGTATTGCACAAAGTCAGCGAAAACATTCCTCTAGACTAGTCGTTGGGACCATAGGGCGACGCTTTGCTCCGTACTATTGCCTGGCAGTAAGCCCTACCCCCTTCCCACCCATGAAAAAAAACATTTTCTTCCCTCTTCTCTGCACCTTGTGTTTGTGCCTGCTCGGTAGCGTGGCTAGCGCCCGCCCCGCGGCCGAGCGCCCGACGTACTTTGAGCTAAAGGTATATCACTTCAAAACTCCGCGTCAGGAAGCGCTGATTGACAGCTTCTTGCAGCGTCAATACCTGCCCACGATGCGTACGGCAGGCATCGCGACCATAGGGGTGTTCAAGCCCATCGGCAACGACACGACCGCCGATAAGCGCGTCTACGTGTTCACGCCATATGTCTCGCTCAAGCAGTGGGAGCAGGTAACTAAAACCGCGGCTCCTCAGCTGGTGGCCGCCGGTGGCGCCTACGAAAACGTGGCCCACAGCAACCCTGCCTACACGCGACTAGAAACCATTTTCATCAAAGCCTTTGACGAGATGGTCACTTTTGCAACGCCTAAGCTCGACGCGCCCAAAAGCGAGCGCGTGTATGAGCTGCGCAGCTACGAAGGCGCCAGCGAGAAAATTTTTCGCAACAAGGTGCAGATGTTCAACGCCGGCGGCGAAGTCAAACTCTTCAATCGGCTAGGCTTCAACGCTATTTTCTACGGCGAAGTCCTGTTTGGCGCCCACATGCCTAACCTCATGTACATGACGTCTTTCGCCAACATGCCCGCACGCGAGGCGCATTGGAAAGCCTTCGGCGCCGACCCCGAGTGGAAAAAGCTCTCGTCCTTGCCCGAATACCAAAACAACGTGTCGCACATCGACATCCTGTTTCTGCGCCCTACCCCGTATTCGGGGCTGTAAATCAAGTAGTTTTCTGAAAGTATTTTAAAAAGAACGTCCTGCTGAGCGGAGCCGCCGCATCTCACTCACATCGTCGGGTTAGTAGTCCAACGATGCGAGCGACATGCTGCGATTCTGCTCAGCAGGACGTTCTTTTTAGCGTATAGCAGTACTTAAAACTTGTCGTCGTTGACTTCCAGCCAGAAGTTGTCGGGGTCTTGTAGGTAAATCTGCTGCACGCCGTCGGGGCGGGGTGTCGTTTTGCCCGGTTCGCTTTTCCAGTTGCCGTAGCGCACACCAAGCTTGTCAAGGTGGGCCATAAACTTCGCTAGATTTGGGACGCTGAAGGCTAGGTGCGTATTAATGTCGTGGTCTTGCGCCTTATTGCCCTGAATGATATGTAGTTGGCTGTGCGGCCCAATGCGCAGCCACACGTGCTTGCCATCCTTAAATGGCTCAGGGATCTGCGGCAGGAGCAACACGTTTTTATAAAAATCAGCAGTTTTCTGCACATCTACCACGTACAGCGCGATGTGGTTGAGTACGGCTGGGGTTTGCGCGGCGGCCGGGCGCGGTACCGCCACAAGCTGTAGAAAGGCCGCTAGGCAAAGAAACAGAATCTTTTTCATGGGTGGGAAATAGGTAACTAGTGTGAGCCGCCAGCCAGGGGTAGGGCTGTGCGGTAATGATTAATTACGTCGAACAGACTTAAACTCCGACCCTGCCCGCCACTGCGGAAACGTGGTTTCGCCGGCCAGCCGCTGGCCCACGCGGAAATACAGTTGCGCATCTTGGGCCACGCCGCTCAGGTCCCAGGCGGGGTCAAATTGGTCGGCGGGCTTGTGGTACATGCTGGTGGTGTAGGCCTGGCGCTTCTCGGCGATGTAGGCCTTGCCCTTGCTACGGCTCTCAAATCCACCACTGGCGTAGAGCGAGGGCACGCCCACGTGGGCAAAGCTAAAGTGGTCGGAGCGGTAGAACATGCCGGTTTCAGGTGTTTGGTCGGGCAGCAAGTAGCGGTCCTGCTCTTTGGCGGCGGCGCGGGCGTAGTCTTCCAACTCCGACTGGCCGGCGCCGGTAACCGTGAAGTCCTTCATGCGGCCGTAGCGCCAGAGCATGTCCATGTTGAGGTCGGCCGCAGTCTTAGCCAGCGGAAAGGCCGGGTGCTGCGCGTAGTAAGCCGAGCCCAGCAGGCCTTGCTCTTCACCCGTTACGGCCAGAAATACAATACTGCGCGCTGGTTTTACGGGGGCATTTTTAAAGGCCTTGGCGATGCTGAGCAGCGCGGCTAGGCCGGTGCCATCGTCCACGGCACCGTTGTAGATAGAGTCGCCGGCAATGGTTTTGCCCACGCCGAAGTGGTCCCAGTGCGCCGAATAAATGACGTATTCGCCCGCATTAGTAGTGCCAGGCAGCACGGCCAGCACGTTTTTGGAGGTTTGGCTGCGCAGCTTTTGCCGCAGGCTGGTGCTGAGGGTGAGGCCCAGCGGCCGGGCGCGGAAGCCACGCTGGTTGGCCGCAGTGTAGAGCGCGTCGTAGTTCTGGCCAGCGGCGGCGAAAAGGCGCTTGGCCGCGTCGAGCGTCAGCCAGCCTTCGAGGGCGCACTTGCTGGCGCCATGGTCGGCGTTTTGGGGGCGCAGCTTGGCACCGAGCGCGCCGCTAAGCACCACGCTCCAGGGATAGGCAGCGGGCTGGGTGTCGTGCACGATGAGCAGACCGGCGGCACCGTGGCGGGCGGCTTCCTCGTATTTATAGGTCCAGCGGCCGTAGTAAGTCATGGCCTTGCCCTTGAACAAGGTTGTGTCTTGGCCGGCGTTGCCGGGGTCGTTCACAAGCACCACTACCGTTTTGCCTTTCACGTCGAGGCCGGCATAGTCGTCCCAGCCGTATTCGGGTGCTACCACGCCGTAGCCGGCAAATACCAGCGGCGAGTTTTGCACGGCTACCGTAGGCTGCTCGCGCTGGCTAAATACCACGTAGTCAGTTTTATAGTCGAAGCTCAGCTTTCGACCCTTACCCGCAATTTGCAGGGTAGGGGCAGGCGCCACGGTTATTTCCGTCATCGGCACCGGCTGAAAGTAGCTAGGTATCTTATGTTCTCTGAGGACAAGCGTATCACTTGTTTCAAGTACAGGCTGCAAGCCTAAGTCCTTAAACTGCGCCGCTAGGTAGTTAGTAATGCGCTCTTCACCCGCTGTAAAGGGCTTGCGGCCCAGCATCTCATCCGCCGATACTGCTTGCAAATAGCGGCTGATGTCGGCCGCCGTAATGGCATCGGTCGGCGTAAGGGGGGTAGGGGCCGCGGGCGCGGCAGGCGTAGTAGTTACTGCTGCGGCAGTGGGCTTAGTAGACTGGCAACTCGCCAAAGTCAGGGCCAGCAAACCCGCCAGCGGCAGCCGCGACACCTGAGAAGAAGTAAAAAACATACGTAAAGTAACGAGTGATAAAAAAAGCGCGAGCAAGTCTGTTTAAGAGGCAACTCGCTCAGTAGCTTAGTTGGGGACAGGTGAAAACCCTACCCCCCAAGCCGAAGGTAACTTAGCTCAGCAGCCTTCAGCGCGGGCAAGCTACGGGCAGCAGCGTGTACTTCGCGTCGAACTGCAACGTGCGGGGCCGCTCAAACACTGTTTTCCCCCCACGCTCCGCTATGGGGCCAAACCCTTCGACAAAGCCAATATCGCGGCGCAAAAAGGCTACCTCGCGCACCGATTGCGTCCCCTCTGACTGAAAGGTGTAATCGGCCAATAGCGTGTCGCCGTGCATAGTGCCGCGAATGGTACCCAGGTTACGGTCCTTCTCAAAGTAGCGGTACGAGAGTTGGCCCGTCACGGCGGGCTGCGTGGTTTGCAGCGTCAGGCGCACTGTATCGGTGGCCGTGCGGTAGGCGTAGCACTGCGGGCTGGTAGGGGTAGGGGCCGTCGGCTCCTGGGTAGTTTGGGCGGTTCGCTCGTGGCAGGCAGTGAGCGTTAGCAAGCTTAGGCTAGCGGCAATAACGGCCAGATGGCACTGATTCATAATGCAATAAGAATGTAAGATTAAGCTTCGGGCTGGGTAATGAGCGCGCGTTCGATACGGCGGTCGGGTACCAGCCACATCAGGGCCACAAAAACGTAGACGGCCCCCGAGAGCCAGGGCAGCCAAAATCTGCTGACAATGCCCACTAAGTAGAGCACTGGCGAAAGCTTACCCTTCCAGTCGTGGCCCACGGCGCGGCCCAGCGCTGAATCGGGGCCGCCGTTAAGGGCAATCAGGCGGTTTTGAAGAATAGAATAAGCCACGGCTGAGGCCAGTAAAATGCCACCATACACGGCCAAGGTGGCCGGGGCAAAGTGGTTTTCGCCCATCCAGCCGGTAGCTACGGGCACGAGCGACAGCCAGAACAACAAATGCAGGTTGGGCCAAAGAATACCACCATTAATTTGCCGGGCGCTGCTAAGCAAGTGGTGGTGATTATTCCAGTAAATGCCCACATACACAAAACTCAGCACGTAGCTCAGAAACACGGGTAGCAATGGCCGCAAAGCTGCGAAGCTGGCCCCATGCGGCACTTTTAGCTCCAATACCATGATGGTAAGGATGATGGCAAGTACACCATCGCTGAATGCTTCAAGGCGGCCTTTTTGCATAGGGTAGGGCAGAGGGAGCGTGTGCGCCGCTAAGATAAGCCCACAAAAAAACGCCGCCCTGTTGCCAGGGCGGCGTTCTTGGTGCCAGGGCCGTGTTTGTGGCCCTGAGCATGCTTCTTAACTAGTAAGCCTTGGCGTCGTGCGCCATTGCTTCGGCCTGGCCCACTGCTTCGGCAGCCTGGCGCTCGTTGTACTGGTTGCCACCGTCGGCGTTGGCGTTGGCGGCCTTGAGGCCATCGGCCAGGCGCTGACCCCAGTCGGCGTCGCAGTTGGTGCACAACTCAATCATCTTGTCCTGCACCACTTTGGCAGCGTCGGCGAGAGCGCCAATCATGTTGTTGACGAGGTCGTCGCGCTCCCAGTCTTCGTGCTGGCGGTAGCGGTCACCGGCCTGGCCAAAGTTGTTGGTGCGGTCGATGGTCTGGCGCACCAGGCGGGCGCTGTACGAAGGCGTGTGGTCGGGGCCCTGCGAAGCCGATTCTTTCAGGCCATTGAGGCTGCTGGGCTCGTAGTTGGTGTGCAGGTTCTGGCCGGGGGCGGCATCGACGTGGAACGTCATCTAGCCGTCGCGCTGGTTAGTAGCCACGTGCTTCTTGGGCGCGTTGATGGGCAGCTGCAAGTAGTTGGGGCCCACGCGGTAGCGCTGCGTATCCGAATACGAGAAGGTGCGGCCTTGCAGCATCTTATCGTCCGAAAAGTCGAGGCCATCCACGAGTACGCCGGTACCGAATGCCACTTGCTCTACTTCAGCGAAGTAGTTTTCGGGGTTGCGGTTCAGCGTCATCATGCCCACGGGCAGGAAGGGGAACTTGTCCTCAGGCCAGATTTTGGTGTCGTCGAGCGGGTCGAAGTCCAGCTCAGGATGCTCGTCGTCCGACATAATCTGAACCGACAGCTCCCATTTGGGGAAGTTACCCTTCTTGATGTTCTCGAACAGGTCTTGGGTAGCGTGGTTGAAGTTTTTGGCCTGAATGGCTTCGGCTTCGCTGGCAGTCAGGTTTTTAATGCCTTGCTGCGGCTCCCAGTGGTATTTCACCAGTACGGCTTCGCCCTGCGCGTTCACCCACTTGTAGGTGTTCACGCCCGAGCCCTGCATCTGGCGGTAGTTAGCCGGAATGCCCCAAGGCGAAAACAGGAAGCTCACCATGTGCATGGCTTCCGGCGTGTTGGCGATGAAGTCGAAGATGCGCTCGCCCGTCTGACGGTTGAAAACCGGGTCAGGCTTCTGCGAGTGAATCAGGTCGGGGAACTTGATGGCGTCACGGATAAAAAACACCTTCAGGTTGTTACCTACTAGGTCCCAGTTGCCGTCCTCAGTGTAGAATTTCACCGCAAAGCCGCGCGGGTCACGCAGGGTTTCGGGCGAGTGGCCGCCGTGGCCTACCGTCGAGAAGCGCACGAACACCGGAGTTTCTTTGCCCTTGGTGTTGAATAGCTTCGCGCGGGTGTATTTTTCGATAGGCTCGCCGCCTACGGTGCCGTACGCTTCGAAAGTGCCATGGGCACCAGCGCCACGGGCGTGCACCACGCGCTCGGGGATGCGCTCGCGGTCGAAGTGGCTGATTTTCTCAATGAACTGGTAGTTCTCCAGCGTGGCCGGGCCACGGCTACCCACAGTGCGCAGGTTCTGGTTGTTCGAAACCGGGTGGCCCTGGCGGGTGGTCAGGGTCTGCATGTTTTCGCCGCTGGCCGTACGCTGGTCTTGCGCTGAGCCTACGCCGTTAACAGCGGTGCCGCTGCCGTTTTCCGACGAGGTCTGCCCGTTCTGGGGGTTATCCATTGGTATAAAGGGTTAGTGGTTGGTAAGAAATCTGGGCAAACTACCGGCAACTCACGCGTAGGTTTGTGCGAAGCTGGTAAAAAATTCGGGCATTTTGAGTAAACGCGGGCCCTCGGGCGCTTTGTTCACGGGGGGTGGGGTAGGGCAACTACTGGTGAAGTTAAAAACCGCGCATCTTGTTTAACAAATGTAGGAGTATTTGCTAGAAAATGCCACTCCCGCTATCTGCTACCACATTTCTTGTTTAATGCAAACTCGTACCGCCAAGGCCCTAGCTACCCTAGAAGCCACGCACAACATCCGAATTTTGTACGCCTGCGAGTCGGGTAGCCGCGCCTGGGGCTTTCCCTCGCCCGATTCCGACTACGACGTGCGCTTTATCTACGTGCATCCCCTAGATTGGTACCTGCGCCTCGACGAAGGTCCTGACACGCTCAACTTTCCCGTCGATGACGAACTGGACCTCGCCGGCTGGGAACTGCGCAAAACCCTGCGCCTACTTAAAGGCTCCAACGCGGCCTTGTTCGAATGGCTACAATCACCCATCGTTTACCACGAAGCGCCGGGTTTTCGAGCGCAACTCGCCCCACTGCTACCGCTAGCCTTCAACCTGAAAGCTGGTCTGCACCACTACCTAGGCCAGCTGCGGCGCGGACTAACGGAGGATTTAGCTGGCCCTGAGGTACGTCTAAAGCGACTATTCTACGCCTTGCGAGCTGCCCTAGCCGCGAGCTGGATTCGCCAGCGCCACACGCTGCCGCCTATGGAGCTTACACCATTACGCAAGCTGTTGCCAGCCGAGTTGCAAGGCATAGTAGACAACTTGCTAAGCCAGAAGGCCTCATCTAACGAGAGAACGATGCTGCTACTACCGGCGGCACTAGCGGCATTCTTGGCTGCGGAAAACGCTGCCGCCTTGGTGGCACGGGATGCATTGCCGCTGCAGCGAAGTGAAGAACAACTGATGCTGGCGCTGAATGCACTATTGCAACTTCAGCTAGAAAAGTAGGGGTAGCGGTTATGATGTATGCGACAAGCTCCACCGCCACACGCTGGGAGTTATTCGATTGGGGACCGAAACGGTGAAGTAGAAAATGTTTCGACAGGCATTTTGCCTAAGTGCCATTATGAATGTGCAACAACAAGAAGCTAATTACACCCCCAGTGTTACTTAGTAGGAGAGTTGTGGCTGGTTACGATGATGCCAAGTTTGGAGTAGGTAGGCTTGCCTACGAAAAAAGGAAAGCTATTGGCAGTCACGCTGCCTTTGCCATCATACACGTATGCTAGTAGGCGGTAGGCTCCGTGCTCAGTAGGCGTGCGGATGCGGGCCGTTAGGCCTTTAACCTGCCTAATGGCCTGGTCTATTGCTTCTGGTGCTGTCCTGTTTTGAGGTAGGGTGATAAACTCGTTGACGTCTTTAGTAACGGCCCACCGCACCCGCAACGAATCACCTTCGGGGTCGGATGCAATGATACTAGCCGGATATTCCGTACCGGGTTGCAGAGCCACGTTTGCGGAGTCTAACTTATTGGCCAGCCAGATGGAGCCAACCCATGGCGCTTGGTTGTCAGGCTTCTGCTGCGACCATAGGTATTGCATCATATCAACCATTGGGGTCTTTTCGCCCTCCGGCGTAAACATGCTCAACCACATGTCCGTCTGCTCAAACCGATTGCCCCAATACAAGGCGTAGGAGCCGAGGCACCGTGAGTTTTTGCCTTCTACAGTGGTTTGATAGCCTTTTTTCATGAACTCCGCCTTGGCTGAGCCACTTTGGTCTAGTGGAGCGCCCCAGCTTGTTTCGGGCGTCTCCCACCAGCCCTTGCCCCCAAACTCACCAATGATGAAGGGCTTTGACCAGCCGGCTTTTGCCAAATTTGCTGGGTGGGTTGCTAGCTTATTGAAGAGGTTGATAGTGAGTACCGGAATATCTGGGCACAGGCGCGCTATCGCTGGAATGGAGTAGAGACCATCTGTGAGCGTAGTTGTAACCGGATGATTGGGATCTAATTCCTGAATCACGCGGGCCGTTTCATTGACTATTTGGTAGACCTTGAAGTCGCTCCAGTGGTTGTCTAGCTCATTACCCAAGTTCCACATCAGTAGCGCCGGGTGGTTTTTGTAGCGCTGCACCTGCCGGTATATTTCTTGCTGCTGCTCAGCTACGGCCTTCGGGTCATAGTAATCAAATTTCTCATACGGTGGCTTCATCCATAGACCAAACATGACGGTGAGCCCTTGACGCTGTGCTTCGTCGAGCAAAATGTCGGCATAAGCAGGTGCATAAATTCTGACGGAGTTGCCACCCTTCGCACGCACCAAATCATAATGCTGCACGCCTGCTACCCCCTTGATTTGATACGGTTGCCCACCGCGCTGCATCTCGTAACCGCCATTTTTGCGCACAATGCGCACGGGTACTACACTAGTTGCAGGCTGTAAAGAGGAGGTAGTAGTGGCGACGGAAGTAGGAGCAGAATAGCAACCTGCTAATAGTCCAAAACCAATTAAATAAATAGCGAATAAAGTAGCCCAGGGGTAGCTAAACGCTGAAAAGAAGGGTGCGGGTAGGTATTCAAGGAGGCTTAAATAGTAATAAATTTAAAAAAACAAAGCTACTTTAGCAAATTCAATTAGTAAGCTTCTGATTGAATTTGTATTTGGGCTTGAATTTGTTAGGCGGTTATAAGGATTAGTTAAAGGAATATAAATCGAGCGCTTATTTAATAATACACATTGGATATATTATAGTGATAATGATTTTTATGCTAGATAGTATGTAGTGCGTTCTGCCTTGTACTCTGGCAAGTACTGCGCCTTTTTTCAGAAGAAAGAATAAATTTTTTAGAAGTAGGATATGCAATCAGGTTTAAAGAAAGTAAATAATCTATCACCGGGTGCCACAGTTCAATACCGAAACGTGGTAGGAATTCGTCAAATGCGCATTCTGGTGGGCGTTGGGTTGGTGGTAGTGGCACACTTTATATGGTGGTTTGCTAATCCCGAGCATATAGGCTATCCTCCCTTATTCTGGCTGCTTACTTTTTCGCTAGGCTACAAAATAGTGCGAATGCTGCATGAGTGGTACCACTACGTGCAAGTGCAAGAACCTCTGCTGCCGCTGGTTTCGTCTACGGCGCCCCTACGGCAGGTTGATATGCTTACTACAGCGTGCCCCGGTGAGCCTCACGCCATGATTATTCGCACGCTGGAAGCTCTAGTGGCAGTGCGTTACCCCCACAAAACGTATCTCTGTGACGAAGGCGATGAAGCCGAGCTGCGTGCAGCCTGTGCCCGGCTAGGTGTAATCCATGTGACGCGCACGGAGAAAAAGCATGCCAAGGCCGGCAATATTAACAACGCCCTGCGCCAAGCTACTGGTGAGCTGTGCGTGGTGCTTGACCCCGACCACGAAGTGACGCCTGATTTTTTGGATAAGGTAGTGCCTTACTTCGAAGACCCGACGGTAGGCTATGTGCAGGTGGTGCAAGCCTATGGTAATCAGAAGGAGAGCTTAGTGGCACTAGGTGCCGCTGAGCAAACCTACCATTTTTATGGGCCGCTGATGATGGGCATGAATGCCTATAATACCGTGCAGGCCATCGGAGCCAATTGTACCTTTCGCCGCGAAGCGCTGGACGAGATAGGGGGGCACGCAGCGGGCCTCACGGAGGATATGCACACGGCTATGCGCCTGCATGCTGCCGGTTGGAAGTCCGTGTATGCGCCGGTGGTGGTGAGCCGGGGGCTCGTGCCTTCTACCCTTGGGGCGTTTTATATGCAGCAGCTGAAATGGGCACGGGGTACCTTCGATTTACTACTACACGTTTACCCCAAACTGTTCAAGAAATTTACGTGGCGGCAGCGTCTGCATTACGCTGTAGTTTCCCTTTATTTTCTTTCGGGCCTCGTTGCGCTCATTGATTTGAGCGTGCCCATCGTCTCACTGCTTATTTTCAAATTTGCTTGGCACTTGTCGCTGCCAGAGTTTGCGCTACACATGGTACCCGTAACGGCAGTGGGCCTGCTCATTCGCTACCACGCGCAACGATGGCTGCGTGAGCCGCACGAAGTAGGCCTGCACCTAACGGGTGGTTTCCTGCGCATAGCTACTTGGTGGATTTATACGCTAGGGCTCATTTATACATTGCTGAATATCAAGGTGCCCTACCTGCCTACGCCTAAGGAAGGTAATCGCAAAAACGAATGGCTGCTAAGTTCGCCCAATTTAGCGCTGGCCATTATCTCTATTGTCGTCGCGGGCCTCAGTCTCATGATACCAGGTATACGTGGGCCTTATACGAGGCTGATGGCTACGCTGGCCCTCATCAACGCAGCTATTCTACTAGCATCGGTGCTTATGGCTCAGCATGCGCTGCTCGACCAACTGCGGAATTTGATGTGGACCGTGCGCCCGTTGCGAGCTATTAGAATATGGACTGAAAAAGCTTGGGAAGTCTTTACGAGTGTTATTGTTAAAAGCCTGCGTGCAGGCTCCGTAACCTTTGCCGTTGTGCTGGTAGTATTGCACGTGCTAGTGAGCGCGGGCTTGGTGCTATTGCAGTGGCGTGAGCAAGTTTCGATTTCCGCTGACTATATCTGGGCGCACACAGGCTTCGGGGCATTACACGTTGGCCATTCGCTTGGTGCTAAACCAGTGGCAGTGCCAGCCACTATTACTGCACCTGGTATGCCAGCTGTATCCTTTACTTGGGCTAAGTCGCCGGCTATAGCTAGCCAAGTTGTTAACATCGTACTGCCTTCCGGTACTACCCAGTTACCAACTGCCCAAATTGAAAAAATAAATCAACAGCGTGGTATTCCGCTCCTAACATGGCAGGTAGAGGAAAACGAACAAGTAAATAAGCGCTTTCAGGAGCAGATTCTGCAACTGATCAAGCACAAAAACCATTTGCTACTCCAGCCTATTATTCCGGCCACTACCCCCAAAAGCTACCGACAGGCTTGGCAAAAGCTGGTGACTAGCTACCGTGCTACTGGCGATACTACCGCGGTATGGGTCTGGACGCCCCCCCGGCCCGATTCACTTGCTACCTACTTTCCGGGGTCAATTTATCTCAGTTGGATGCTTTACGATGGCCGCCAGATACCGGCTGCCAACCCTACTTGGGCAGATAAGTACCACGCATTTCGCCAGCAAGTTGCGGTGCAAATTGCCATGCAAAGCAAACCCGTTATGCTGCTGGTTGAGCCGACCGGGCTTGCTGACCCTTACAACTGGGCACAGCAGAGTGCGGAACGTTATTCCGAAATAAAAGCAGTTGTGTTTGGGGCCAACGATTCGGCGACTAACCGATAAAAACACTTTTCATTGCGCAGGTATGCTACTTGGCGAACCCGCTTCGTTAGGGCCTACCCCCTTTTCGCCATGACTATTGCCGACCTGCGTCAGCACCGTCTCATTTTATTTGAAGCAGTCAGCGGCAGCCGAGCATACGGTACCGATTTGCCGCACTCTGATACCGATTTAAAGGGCGTATTTATTCTGCCAGAGCAAGAGTTTTTTGGCTTGAGTCATGTGCCCCAAATTGCTAATGAAAGTAATGACGAAGTATTCTACGAGTTGCGTCGCTTCGTCGAATTATTATTAAAAAATAATCCGACCGTTCTGGAATTACTCGGCACGCCAGCTGACTGCATTATCTACCAGCATCCCTTATTTGAAAGTTTTAGGGCGGTCGATTTTCTGTCCAAGCTTTGCCGCCAGAGCTTTGCCGAGTATGCTGTAGCCCAAATTCGTAAAGCGCAAGGGCTAAATAAGAAAATCAATCATCCTGAGCCGCCGGCGCGCAAGTCGGTGCTTGATTTCTGTTACATCTCGGTGGGAGCCGGTGCGCAGCCGGTAGGTAGCTGGCTGGCGCGTCAAGGCATTAGTAGTGAACAATGTGGCTTGGCTAAGGTGCCGCATCTTACGGATTTGTATGCCTTATTCACTGACATAACCTCTGCCCGTTCGCTTGGTTATCGTGGCCTTGTGCGCGACTTCACAACTAGCCAGGACGTACTGCTTTCAGCCGTACCCAAGGGAGAGGGGCCGGTCGCCTATTTGTCATTCAACCGCACGGGCTACAGTGTATATTGTCGGGCGTTTCGAGAGTACTGGGACTGGGTAGAAAAACGCAATAAGGAACGCTACGAAAATACAGTGCAGCACGGCAAAAACTATGACGCCAAAAATATGCTGCACGTATTTCGTCTGCTGCAAATGGCCGAAGAAATTGCCCGTACTTGTGAAATCAACGTGCGCCGCTCCAATCGCGAATTTCTGCTGCAAATTCGCCGGGGAGCGTTTGAGTATGCCGATTTAATCGCGAAAGCGGAGCTGTTGATTGCGCAAGTAGAGGCCGCTTTCTCTGCTTCGGCGCTACCCGATGCACCCAATGCCAGCGCGGCCGAGGCCTTGTTGCAGCACGTGCGGCGCTCCTTTTACCAAAGCTGAGCCCCCGTCGCAAGGCAGACGCGCATCAGGCAGCTATAGCGACCTGCTTGGCTAACGCCTGCTGTGTGGCTCCGTACTTTGCTTGTTGGGAGGGGGGTAGGGATTGTGAGGCAGTACGGCTCATGATGAAATAGCTTATTTAAAGACCATTTACAGTCTGGAAAACCCCTTTGCGGCGTAAAAGCCCTAATAATGTACCCAGCAAACTCAACCAAAACCCGACCTTCGCACGTTCATTCACCGACCGCTCATTGGCGGCGCTCTTTTGTATGATACTCAGTAACGACCTTCTCATTTCGCGCGGCGAAGTACTACAGCAGCTGGAGGGTTATCTAAAAGATAATATCTATACCTTTCTCAAGAAGGTGGAAGACAGCTGGCAGCCCGCCGATTACCTGCCCGATTCGCGCCGCGATACTTTCTTCGATGAAGTAAAAGAACTACGCGAAAGAGCCACTGGCTTGAGCTACGACCTGCTCGCCGTGCTGATTGGTGACACTATCACGGAAGAGGCACTGCCTAACTACGAGGCCTGGTTTCATGAGCTTGACAACCTGAACCGTGATCGCGACAACGGCTGGGCGCAGTGGATTCGGGGCTGGACAGCTGAGGAAAACCGCCACGGCGACTTGCTCAACCGCTACCTCTACCTCAGTGGCCGCGTAAACATGCGCGAGTTTGAGTTTTCGACCCAGTACCTCATCAACGACGGTTTTGACCTCGGCACGGCCAACGACCCGTACCGCTCCTTCGTGTATACAAGCTACCAGGAGATGGCTACGAACGTGTCGCACCGCCGTGTAGGCCAGCTGGCTCGCCAGGCCGGTGACGACCAGCTCTCCAAAATTTGCGGCATGATTGCAGGCGACGAAAACCGCCATGCCCGCGCCTACAAAACCTTTGTAGAGAAAATCTTTGAACTTGACCCGAGTGAGATGATGCTGGCTTTTGAGGACATGATGCGCAAGAAAATCGTGATGCCTGCTCACTACATGCGCGAGTTTGGGGTAGAAATGGGCAAAACTTTTGGTCACTTCACCGACGCTGCCCAGCGTATTGGTGTATATACCAGCGCCGACTATACCGACATTTTGGACACGCTCATCAGTGATTGGAAAATAGCTGACCGCACTGGTCTCACCGCTCCCGCTGAGAAGGCCCGCGACTACGTAATGGCTTTGCCTGCTCGCTTACGCCGTGTGAGCGACCGCATGGCGGTGCCTAAATTGGAGTACAAGTTTAAGTGGATTAGCTAGCCCAAATAAGCTAGTGCTCCTAAATAAGGAAAGCCCCTTTATAGGGGCTTTCCTTATTTAGGAGCACTAGCTGCAATAAAGCTTTCTAGTAGGCCCCAAGCATTATTTCTCAATCTTAACGCCTTTCCAGAAGGCAACCCGGTCCTTAATATTGGCCGCTGCTGGGCTGGTTTCGGGATAGAACCAGGCAGCATCCTTATTTAGCTCGCCATTCACACGCAGCGAGTAGTAGCTGGCACGGCCTTTCCAAGGGCAGGAGGTGTGCGCAATGCTGTCTTCGAAAAACTCCTTTTTAAGGGAATCAGCGGGGAAGTAATGGTTATTTTCGACCACTACGGTGTCATCGCTCTCAGCTACGACGGTGTTGTTCCAAATTGCTTTCATGGGTTGGTAGGACGGTTGCTTGAATACCTGCCTGTGCCTAGTAAACGCGCATCTTTGCCAGATGTTCATTGCTAGCTTATGCCTCGCTTGGTCCTATGATACGCTACCTCCGCCCCGATGACATAGACCGTCAGCAGTGGGATGATTTGCTTACGCGAGCTTCCAATGGCTTGATTTACGCCCTCTCCTGGTACCTCGATATTGTTTCGCCAGGCTGGGCGGCGCTCGTGAAAGAGGAAGATGGGCGCTACGTAGCGGTGCTACCCCTGCCTGTGCGCCGCAAATTTGGACTACCGTATCTGCAGCAGCCCGTGTTCACGCAGCAGCTGGGCGTATTTTATATAGAAGCGCCTACCCCCGCCGACTGGCAGGAGTTTGGGTATCAGCTGCAGAAAAGGTTTCGGTACATTGCTAAGTACGCGTTTAATACAGCTAATACGGAAGCTTTTGCCAACGAACAACCAGGACTTCTAACCAAAGTATTTCAAACCTATCACTTACCGCTAGTCCCAACTTATGAGCAATTATTGGCTGCTTATAAGCCTACCCGGCGCTGGTGTTTGAAACAAGCGCGCCAGCGAGCAATTCGAGTGGAGACAACGACCGACGTTGAGTTGTTAATACAGCTGTTTGATAAGAATGTAGCCCATAAAGTGGCTGGCATTATTGGCGAGGCCTATGAGTACAGGATATTGCGTACGCTTTACGCTGCTGCAAGTCAGCGAGGTATGGCTTCATTGTGGCAAGCCCGAGTGGTCACGGGCGAAGTAGTTGCCATGATTATGTTGCTGCGCTTCAAAGACCAAATAACCTATGTTTTTAGCGGAGCGACCCAGACAGGCAAGGACGTGGGCGCTGTTACGGTGCTGCTCGATGAGGTTTTTCGCACGTACGCCGGGCAAGCTATATGTTTTGACTTCGAGGCAATGGATATAGCCAATTTGGTGACGTTTTACAGCAGTTTTGGGTCTAAGCCCGCGCCGTTCCTAACGATTTCGGCTAACCGCCTACCCTGGCCGGTACGCCAGCTAAAGGCGGCGCGCATGGCGCTCTACCAACGGCTACGCCCACGGCCATCTAGTGATGTCAGCTAGTAGAAAGGCCAGGAAACATTACCGACGCGGGCGTTGTTGGCCGCAGTAGCTCAACTGGTGCCCGTCTAGATAGCGAAGTTCGCTTGGCACTTACTCATTACCTGGAAATATTATGGCTATTGGCGTTCGCTTTCGAGATTTTGTGCCTGATGAAAACTCGGGTGATAAGGGGTTTGAGCAGCTGTTCAAGCTGTTTATGCAATTAATTACCATCACTAGCGGTGATGTGGGGGAGGCGCTACAGTGGCTCAATGAGCTTGACAAGCAGTATGGCCTCACCGACAACGACTACGGCATGGGCAATTTCATCGAGGACCTTAAAAAGAAAGGCTATATTGATGAGAACGAGCAGGAGCGGGGCGAGTTGAAAATCACGCCCAAGACTGAGCAGAAAATCCGCAAGTCGGCCCTCGAAGAAGTGTTTGGGAAGCTTAAGCGTGGTAATAGCGGCAACCACCGCACGCCCCACACTGGCCAGGGCGACGAGCAAAGCACCGACCTGCGTGAGTTTCGCTTCGGCGATTCGCTGGAGCAGATTCAGATGACGGAGTCTATTCGCAATGCCCAGCTCAATCACGGCATGGACGGCGACAATTTCATGCTGACCGAGGGCGACCTCGAAGTGCGTGAAAATGAGCATAAATCGCAGACTAGCACGGTGCTGATGATTGATATTTCGCACTCGATGATTCTCTATGGCGAAGACCGCATCACGCCGGCCAAGAAGGTAGCGATGGCTCTGGCTGAACTCGTGAAGCAGAAATACCCGAAGGATTCGCTCGACGTAATTGTATTTGGTAACGATGCCTGGCAGATTGAGGTAAAAGACCTGCCATATCTACAAGTCGGCCCCTACCACACCAATACGGTGGCTGGCCTGGAGCTAGCGATGGACCTGCTGCGCAAGCGTAAAACGCCTAACAAGCAGATATTCATGATTACCGACGGTAAGCCTACTTGCCTGAAAGAAGGTAACGGTTACTACAAAAACAGCTTCGGCCTCGACCGCAAGGTGGTGAATAAGACCCTGAACCTAGCCGCCGCCGCTCGCCGCATCAAGATTCCGATTACCACCTTCATGATTACTTCTGACCCCTACCTGCAGAAGTTCGTGGAAGAATTTACGGAGGTTAACCAAGGAAAGGCTTACTACTCAGGGCTGAAAGGCCTGGGCCAGCTGGTGTTTGAAGACTACAAGAAAAACCGTCGCAAGTCGCTATAAATTAATGTGTATTGCATAGAAAACGCTTCTCGCTTTCTGCTTAGAAAGGAGAAGCGTTTTTTTGAATAAAATCACTAGTAAAGTACCCGCTGCCCGGCTGAACCTCAGACATGCTTAGCGGGTTTAAGACCTAATGAAGCACGAAAACATCCGCACCCTGGGCCAACTTCGCGCCAGTGGTTACCAGCCCCGCACTGTGAAACAAGAGCTGCGGGATAACCTCATTTCCAAACTCAAAAATAAGGAAGACGTGTTTCCGGGTATCTTCGGCTACGAAGAAACGGTTATTCCAGAGTTGCAGCGCGCCATCTTGGCCGGGCACCACATCAACCTGCTGGGCCTGCGTGGCCAGGCTAAAACCCGCATTGCGCGCCTGCTCATCAACCTGCTTGACCCTTTTGTGCCAGTGGTGAAGGGCTCGGAGCTGAATGATGATCCCATGCAGCCGCTGTCGATTTATGCCAAAAACCTTATTGAGGAAAAGGGTGATGACACGCCCATCGACTGGCTGGGCCGCGCCGATCGCTACACCGAGAAGCTCGCCACGCCCGACGTAACCGTGGCCGACCTCATCGGCGACGCTGACCCCATCAAAGCAGCCACGCTTAAACTGCCGTATAGCGACGAGCGCGTGATTCACTTTGGTCTGATACCCAGGGCGCACCGCGGCATTTTCGTGATTAACGAACTGCCCGACTTGCAGGCCCGTATCCAGGTGTCGCTGTTCAATATTTTGCAAGAAGGCGACATTCAGATT
>Ga0160429_1000593_pt1 | contig 28702 bp, 22 predicted proteins | sample SolpanmetagenomR_FD_108199 | JGI IMG/M metagenome (GOLD analysis project Ga0160429, IMG submission 108199) | Solar panel surface microbial communities from Lawrence Berkeley National Laboratory, California, USA - R | ecosystem: Engineered > Built environment > Solar panel > Unclassified ... | reverse complement strand
GCCTTACCAGATAAGAGGGGCGACACCACCGTCCAGGCAGTATCCGAAATTTCGTGACGACGCATAATAACATTGTGAAAAACAAAGATATATTGCCCGGCTTTATTGTCCTCACGCTCTAGTTGTTTCGAGAGCAGAGTAGCTGTATCATTAAAAACTGCGAGCAGCAAGCGATAAAAGCAAAACTCGTTAGCGCGACTACTGAAAGGGCAACGGGCCACCCATTTTGCTACAGAATTAGCTTTCACCTTTGCTGCATGTCTTTTTTTCGCTACCTGTTTTGGTTGGGTTGGGGACTAGGCGGGCGGCTGGCAGTGGCCCAGGTACCGGCAGCCGGGCCGGCCAGCCTGGGGCTCCCGCCTACCGTAGCTGTTGCCTACCCGATTGCTCCGCCGACGTTGCCTGGTTTTCTAGCCGTGGCATATCAGCGCAGCCCGCTGCTGGCCGAGCTGCGCAACCAGGTGGCCCAGAATCGCCTCGACAGCCTGCGGCGCAAGGCCCAGAACGGCGTGCAGGTGGCCGGCGTCGGCGCGGCGGTGCTCACGCCGGTCGTCACCAACCGTAGTGGCGAGCAGGTGCTGGGCTACGACCAGGCCGTGAGCAATGGCGGCAACTACGCCAGCTTCGGCCAGGTTACCAAGCCCCTGCTCAACCGCTTTCAGCTGCAAACCGACTACCGCATCCTGGGAAACCAGGGCCTGGTGCTGCGCAATACCGGCCGCCTCTCGCAACTGGATTTGCGCCGCACCGTCACCGACCAGTTCCTGACCGCCTATACGGCCCAGCTCCAGCTGGACTTCAGCCGGACGCTGCTCACGCAGCTGCGCCAGCAGGATGGGCAGCTGCGCCAGCTGGTGAACGCGGGCATCTTCAAGCAGACGCAGTACCTGAGCTTCTATCTGTCGGTGCGCAGCCAGGAAGTAACGGTGGAGCAAAACCGCCTGGCGTACCGGCGCGAACTGGGTACGCTGCGCTACCTGGCCGGCGTGGGCGACACGGCGCTAGTAGCGCTGGTGCCGCCCGAGCCGCCCACGCACCGGGGGCTGGCGGGCCTCGGCTCCATCACCCAGCGTCGCTACGTGCTCGATAGCCTGCGCAATGTGCTCGACCGCCAGGCGGTGGATGCCAGCTACCGCCCGAAGCTGAGTGCGGTGCTGGATGCCGGTATCCAGTCGTCGCAGCCGGCGCTGCTGGCGCTGGGCCACAGCACGGGCCTGGGGGCGGGCTTTCTACTGTCGTTGCCCATTTTTGACGGGCACCAGCGGCAGCTGCAATACCAGCGCATCGACCTGAGCGAGCGGAGCCGACGCGGCTACCGGCAGTTCCTGACCATTCAGCGGCAGCAGCAGTACGACCAGCTGCTGGGCTTGGTGCGGGCCTCGCGGGCGCTGGCGGCCCGCATCCGCGCGCAGCTGCGCATCGCGGATGCGCTGGTGAAGGCCGCCCAGCAGCAGCTGGCCACCGGCGACGTGCTCATCCTGGACTACCTCAATTTGCTGACCAGCTACCGTAGCCTGCAATTCAGCCTCACCCAGGCCGAAACCGACCGCCTGCGCAGTGAATACGCCTTGGACTACCTGGCCGAGTAGGGGAGGCGGCCCCTCGCGTACACGTAACTTTTTTAGCTTATAACGAGCGCCTGCTGCCCGGCAGGCTCCACTTTCACTCCTTATGCTTCGTTGCTTCGGCCCTTGTTTTTTGCTGCTCCTGCTGGCCGCCTGCCATTCGGGCGGTAGTCCCGCTGCCGACGCGCCCACCGAGGAGGAAGCCGCCGTGAAGCCTCGTGCGGTAGTAACGGTGGGCACCGTGCAGCGCGACACCGTCACCGACGTGCTGCGCCTTTCGGCCGTATCGGCCTTCCCGGCCAAGGACGTGCTGCGGGCCACCACTACTGGCTACCTGCTGGCCCCGGTGCCGGTGCCCGGCCAGCGCGTGGCCGCCGGCCAAACCGTGTTTACCCTGCAAACCAAGGAAAGCCGGGTGCTGCACCTCGACCAGCTCACCGGCGACCCGCGCCTGCGCTTTTCGGGCATCATCAAGATAAAGGCCGGGCAGGCCGGCGTGCTGGCCACCGTCGACAAGCTGGCCGGCGACTACGTGCAGGACGGCGAGCAGCTGGCCCTGAGCTACGACCGGGCCCGCTTCGGCTTCGTGCTCGACGTGCCCGTGACGCAACTGCGCTACGTGCACACCGGCCAAAGCTGCCGCATCCAGCTGCCCGACGGCCGCACCCTACCCGGCCGCGTGGCCCAGGAGCTGGCCACCGGCGATGCGGCCCTCCAAACGCAGCGCTACACCGTGCGCCCCACCGGCCCGGTGCCCGACCTGCCCGAAAACCTGGTTGTGCAGGTCGAGCTGGACCGCACCGCCCCGCACCTCACGCCCACGCTGCCACGCTCGGCGGTGCTCACCGACGAAACCCAAACCCGGTTCTGGGTGATGCGCCTGCTCAACGACTCCACCGCCGTGAAGGTCCCCGTGACGGTGGGCAACCAGCAAACCAACCGCGTTGAAATCAAGACCCCCACCTTCCAACCCAGTGACCGAATTCTGCTTTCCGGTAACTACGGGCTCGATGATACGGCGGCCGTGCAGGTGACCCGACTAAAATAGCCTAAGCCCGTCAGCATGACAGTTTGATTTTATGTCCCGCACTCCTTTTCTGCAAGCCTACAAAGCGCCCATCGCGGTGCTGCTGGCGCTGGTGCTCGCGCTGGGCGGGCTGGCTTATCGGCGGCTCACGGTGGCGCTGTTTCCGGAGGTGACGTTTCCGAAGGTGAAGGTGATTGCCGACGTGGGGCTGGCCCCCACCGACCGGGTGCTGGTGACCGTGACCAAGCCCTTGGAAGACGCCATGAAGCAGGTGCCCGGCCTGCGCCTGCTGCGCTCCACCACCAGCCGGGGCTCGTGCGAGATTTCCGCCTTCCTGAACTGGGGCGTGGACGTGGTGCAGGCCCAGCAGCTTATTGAGAGCCGCCTCAACCAGGCGCGGGGCAACCTGCCGGCCACTATCAACATCAGCGTCGAGCGCATGAACCCGGCCATTTTGCCGGTGCTGGGCTATACCCTGGAGGCTCCCGGCCACTCGGCCCTGGAGCTGCGCCAATTGGCGCTCTACACCATCAAGCCGTTTCTTTCGCAGGTGGAGGGCGTGGCGGCGGTGCAGGTGCAGGGCGGGCGCACCAAGGAGTACGAGGTGGAGCTGCTGCCCACCCAGCTCGCCGCCCTGGGCCTGGGCCCCGACGACGTGCAGACGGCCCTGAACAACACCAACTTCGTGCTCTCGAACGGCTACCTATCCGACTACCGCCGCCTCTACCTGACGGTGACCGACGCCACCATCGGGCAGAAGGAGGACCTGGAAAACGTGGTGCTGCGCAATGATAACCGCCGCATCGTGCGCCTGGCCGACGTGGCGAACGTGCGCATTGGTGAGCAGCCCGAGTACACCCGCATCAACGCCAACGGGCACGACGCGGTGCTGATTTCGGTGCAGCGCCAGCCCGCCGCCAACGTGGTGCAGGTCAGCCAGGGCGTGGCGGCCAAGGTAGCTACCCTGCGGGTGGGCCTGCCCAAGGGCATCACCCTGGCTCCATACTACGACCAGGCCGATTTTGTATCGGAGGTAGTGCGCTCGGTGCAGGACTCGCTCTGGATTGGGCTGGTGCTGGCGCTGGTGGTCACCTCCCTGTTTCTGCGCTCGTGGCGGGCCTCGCTCACGCTGGTGCTCACCCTCCCGATTGCGCTGGCCCTCACGCTGGCCGTGTTGTATTTCGGGCTGGGCTACTCGCTCAACATCATGACCCTAGGGGCCATTGCCGCCGCCATCGGCCTGATGATTGACGATGCCGTGGTGATGGTGGAGCAGCTGCACCGCGTGGGCGAGGAGCACCCCGGGGCCAGCCCCGGCGCGGTGGTGGGCCGCTCGGTGCAGCACCTGCTGCCTGCCCTGGTAGGTAGCAGCCTGAGCACGATTGTGATTTTCCTACCCTTCGCCCTGCTGGGCGGCGTGGCGGGGGCTTACTTTAAGGTGTTGGCTACCACGATGGTTGTGGCCCTAGTTTGCTCGTTCTTCGTGGCCTGGCTGGGGCTGCCGGTGGTGTATTTGCTGCTCAGCAAGAAGTGGATGTCGCCCTCACGGGTCGCCTCACCCCCCAGCCCCCTCTCCGAAAAAGGAGAGGGGGAGCCGAACAAAGCCATAACTAATTCATTAGGCTCCCCCTCTCCTTTTTCGGAGAGGGGGCCGGGGGGTGAGGCGACCCGTGAGGGCAGTAAGAAGTCTGAGGCAACAACCCACCACGACATTCCGTGGGTGCGCTCGGTTATCCGGCACCCGGCCTACAGCGTGGTGGGCATCCTGCTGCTGGTCGGGCTGATGGTACTTGTTATTCCGCGCCTGGCCACGGGCTTTCTGCCGGATATGGACGAGGGGGCCATCGTGCTCGACTACAACTCGCCCCCCGGCACCAGCCTCGACGAAACTGACCGGATGCTGCGCCAGGCCGAGCAGCTTATCGTGCGGGTGCCGGAGGTGGCCAGCTACTCGCGCCGCACCGGCACCCAGATGGGCTTCTTCATCACCGAGCCCAACCGGGGCGACTACCTCATCCGCCTCAAAACCAGCCGCAAGCGCAGCACCGAGGAAGTAATCGCCGACCTGCGCCAGCGCATCGAAGCCACCGAGCCAGCCCTGACCATCGACTTCGGCCAGGTAATCGGCGACATGCTGGGCGACCTGATGAGCACCGTGCAGCCCATCGAAATCAAGGTCTTCGGCCCCGACGCTCCCCGGCGCTACGCCCTGGCCGACCAGGTGGCCGCCGTGGTGAGCGCCACCGCTGGCACGGCCGACGTCTTCAACGGCATCGTGCGCGTGGGCCCCAGCGTAGATGTGCGCCCCGACCCGCGCAAGCTGGCCCAGTTCGGCCTCACGGCCACCAATTTCCAGACCCAGCTGCAAACCCAGCTCGGCGGCACGGTGGCCGGCAACGTGCTCAGCGGCGAGCAGCTGCTCAACATTCGCTTGCGCTACCCGCAGGCCGCGCAGGCTACCCTCGACCAGATGCGGGCCGAGCCGGTGTTTTTGCCCAACGGCCAGCGCCGGCGCCTCGATGAGCTGGCCGCCGCAACCGTGACCACGAGCAGCGCCGAGCTGGAGCGCGAAAACCTGCAAGCCCTGACCGCCGTCACCGCCCGCCTCGATGGCCGCGACCTGGGCTCGGCCATGCAGGAGATTCAGCAGAAAATCCAGCGCCAGGTGCCGCTGCCCCCCGGCTACTTCATCCAGTACGGTGGCTCGTATGCCGAGCAGCAGCAGTCGTTTCAGGAGCTGCTCACCATCCTGGGCACGGCTTGCCTGTTAGTGTTCGCGGTGGGCTTGTTTTTGTTTAAAGACCTCAAGGCGGCGGGCCTGATTCTGCTGGTGGCCATCCTGGGCCCGGCCGGCGGCAGCCTGGCGCTCTACCTCACCCACACGCCGCTCAACGTGGGCTCCTACACCGGCCTCATCATGGTGGTGGGCATCATTGGGGAGAACGCTATCTTTACTTTCCAGCAATTCAATGACTTCCGCGCCGAGGGCGGCCCCGTGGAGGCAGCCATTGCCTACGCCATCGCCGCCCGCCTGCGGCCCAAGCTGATGACGGCGCTTTCGGCCATTGTGGCCCTGCTGCCGCTCGCGCTGGGCATTGGGGCGGGGGCGCAGCTGCACCAGCCGCTGGCCATCGCCGTTATCGGTGGGCTGCTGCTGGCCCTGCCGCTGCTGCTGGTCGTGCTGCCCAGCCTGCTGCGCCTGGCCTACGGCGAAAAGGCGGCGGCTCTGCCCAGTCCAGCGCCGGTAGGGGCGGCCCGGCTAGCCCCAAATCAAGACCAGCGTGCCGCCGATAATCAGAACTGCCCCCACCCCGGCGTGCCAGGTTAGCTTTTCGCCCAGAAAAACCACCGACAGCACGATGGCGATGGCCACGCTGAGCTTATCAACGGGCGCTACCTGCGAAACTTTACCCAGCTGCAAGGCCCGGAAATAAAATACCCACGACAGGCCGGTAGCCACCCCCGACAAACCCAGGAAAATCAAATTAGTGCGCGTGAGCAGGCCCAGCTTGTCCAGCCCGCCCTGGAAGTATACGATGCCCCAGGCCAGCAGCAGGATAACCACCGTGCGGATGGCCGTGGCCAGGTTAGAATCGACTCCTTTGATACCGATTTTGGCCAGAATAGCGGTGAGGGCGGCGAAAAGCGCGGAAAGCAGGGCGTATATCCACCACATGGCGAGCAACTGAGAAGCGGGAGAAAAAATAGGGTGGGCCTGTCCACCTCGGGTGTTCAAACCACGGCCCATCCGCAGGGAGCGGCCGGCTTACTTGCCAAATTCCAGCACCCGGAACGTGCCGGGCAGGATGGCCGGCCGGGGCCGCGGGTTGTCGGTGGTGGCGGCCGGGGCGGGGCCGTAGTCGGCGGTGCAGGTGTAGAGGTGGTGCGTCTGGGGGTCTTCGACCACGGTGCGGGCCCCTTTGGCGGTGGGTACGGTGGCTACCACGGTGTAGTTGGTGGGTGAATCCTGGTGAATGACGGTTAGGGTGCCGTCGTCGCCGTTGGTGCTGATAATGTTGTTGGTGGTGGGGTCGAAGGCTACCCCGTCCACGCCCTTGCCAATGGGCAGCACGGCTACCTGCCGCCCGGTTTTGCTGTCGGTTACCACCAGCTTCCCGTTGGCGCAGCCGCTGAAGAGGCGGCCGGCCTGGGGGTCGAAGGCCAGGCCGGTGGGTTCCTCGCCGGGAGCCAGCGGGTAGCGGTGCCGCACGGCCAGGCTCCGGGCATCGAACTCGACAACCTCGCTCTTATTCTCGATATTGACGAAAATGTGGCCTTTGCCGTCGGTAGCGGGCACTTCCACGTCGCCGCCCAGCTCGGCCGTGCCTACCTTTTTACCCGTGGCCGCGTCCAGCACGGTGCTCTGGCCGCCGTCGTTGCTGAAGGCAAACACGCGCTTCGAAAACTCGTCGTAGAGCAGGGCATCGGGCTTGGGGCCGGTGGGGATGGTGCCGAGGTTTTTCAGGGTTTTCAAATCGAACACCACGCAGTAGTTGTTGCGCCCGCAGCTCACGTAGCCGCGGCCCGCGCTGGGCACCACGGCAATGCCGTGCGCGCCGGGCGTATTGGCAATGTGGCCGATGAGCTGCTTGGTTTTGAGGTCGATAACCTCCGTCTGGGTGCCGTGGGTTACGTAGAGGCGCTCGCCGGCGGGGTCCGCCACCAGAAAATCCCAGCCCCCTTCGCCGCCGATGGAGATGGTGTGGAGTAGACGATAGGGCGCAGCGGCCGCCGGCTGGGCCTGGGCCGGGCAAGCGGCCGTGAGCAGGGCCAGCGCCAGCGGCGCGGCCAAAAACAGATTTTGCATGGGGCAGGGAAATAAGTAAAATCAGGAAGAGGCGGGGCCCGGCTCTTGGGCTGCTACCGGCTCGGCCGGCTGGGGCCGCAGCGTGGTGTAGAGGATGAGCCCGGCCAGTAGGCCAAATAGGAGGAGCGAGGCCCCCTCGGTGCCAAAACCCAGGCCGTGTTTCGCCACGGGCTTGGTCAGCAGGTCGCCAAACGTGGCCCCGAAGGGCCGGGTGAGCACGAAGGCCACCCAGAACAGCAGCACCGACGAGAGGCGCGTGAAATAATGCGCCAGCACCACCAGCGCCAGCAGGCTGCCGATGAGCAGCGCCCCGCCGCCGAAGCCCAGCCCCGAGTCGTCGGCCAGGAAGTCGCCCAGCGCCGTGCCCAAAGTATTGGAAATCAAGATGGCCGCCCAGTAAAACAACTCGCCCCGCCGCGTGGCAATGGCCGATACGGCCAGCGACTTTTCGGTGAGCCGCCACCCGCCCAGCACCAGCAGCAGCAGCGCCACCAGGATGGCCGAGCCCGTGGCGTAACCCAGGCCCAGGGTGCGGTCCATGTAGTCGGACATGGTGGTGCCGGCCGTGCTGGTGGCCAGAATCACGGCCCAGTACAGCGCCGGAAGGTAGCGCCGGGCGGCCAGCTGCCCAGCCAGCGTGACCAGGAAAAACCCGATAAACAGCAGGGAGCTAAGCCCGTAGCCCACGTTCAGGGTTTGGGCCAGTAGGTCGCCGCCCGTTTCGCCCAGCGTAGTGGCGCAGATTTTCATCACCCAGAACAGCAGCGTAACTTCGGGTATCTTCTTCATAAGCCAGGCGGAAAAGGTGGAGCGGCCCGCGCCTAGTGAGGCCGCCAGGTCAGGCAAAAACCGGGGGAGCTGCCAAAAAATGTGGGCGCGCAGCCCAGGTCGCGGCCGATGGCCTTGCGGCCCCAGCGGTTGCGGTGCGTGAGGTAGGCCAGGAGCTAAGCGGGCCGGCTGCGCCCAAACCTACCGGCTGATTCTGGCGCAAATCTGGAATTTCCCCGGCTGGCTTTCGGCTTTCTACCCGCCCCTACCCCCGCTACCCGCGCAGCCGCCGCGCCAGCCGCGTCAGCTCGCCCCAGTAGCGCGACAATACCAGGTACACGCTCCAGACCCAGGCGCTGGTCGCAAACCAGCCGCCCAGCACATCGGAGGGGTAGTGCGCCGCCAGGTAGAGGCGCGACCAGGCCACGCCCAGCGCGAATAGCAGCCCCGCGCCCCAGGCTAGCCAGCGCCCGCGCGTGCGCCAGCAGCCAATGCCCAACGTCAGGGCCAGGGCCAGCGAGGCCATTGTGTGCCCGCTCGGAAAGCTGGGGTCGGGCAGGTGCACGGGGTCGGCAAAGCATACCTGCTGGTAAAAGTCGGGCCGCAGGCGGTCGAAGTGGTACTTGGCCAATAGGTTGAAAACCATCGTGCCACCCACCGCGCCCACGCTGAACACCAGCGCCCGATAGCGCCGCCGGTACAGCAGCCAGCCCCCGGCCAGCCCCGCCAGCGCGTACACGCCCAGCCATACCGGGCCGCCCAGGGCGCTGAGCTGGTCGGCCAGGGCGCAGCGGCCGTCGCCCGTGTGCTGGTGCAGGTAGTTGAGGATGGGCCGGTCGAAGGGGAACCCGTGGTCGGGCTGCAACCGGTCTTCGCGCAGCTCGTGGGCCACCTCCGCGAAGACGCCCCCCGACCCCACGATAACGGCCAGTAGCAGCCAAAGCAGGCGGTGGCGGCGAGCTAGCCGCAGCCCAGCCGAGAGCGTAACGGAAATGTTCATGCGAAAAGCGGAAAGAGCTGGCCAATCCCGGAATAAGCTAGGTGAAATCTACCCGCAGCGTGTGGCGGGCCGAGCTGGCGCGGTACTCGTAGCTGACCCGGAAGCCATAGTAGGCGCAGATGTGCTGCACGATGCTCAGCCCCAGCCCCGGCGAGTCGGAGGCGGCGTTGTGCTTGCGGAAGCGCTCAAAAAACCGCGTCGGGTCGCCCGCGATGGCCGGGCCAGTATTGCTGACTTCCAACGCAGTAGGCGTGAGCGACACAACAACTTCCCCGCCCGGCAGGTTGTGCTTGATGGCGTTCTGGAGCAGGTTCTGCACCAGCGAGTCGGCCAGGCCGGGGTGCAGTAGCCGCACCGGCAGGCCGGGCGCGGTGTACACGGCCAGGTGCAGGCTGCGGGCTTCGAGCAGCGGCTCCAGCAGGGCTAGCCGGTCGCGCACTACCTGCTCCAGCTGCACGGGCACCACCTGGGCGGGCGCGAACTGGTGGTTTTCGAGCCGGCTGAGGAGCGTCAGGGCCTGGTGCAGGCGCGAGAGGCGGCGGGTCGTGTGCAGCAGCTCGCTCACCAGCGTGAGGGTAACCTCGTCGGTGGCCAGCACGGGCGCTTGCAGCAGTTGCTCCAGCTGGGCCTGGATGATGGCCAGGGGCGTCTGGGTTTCGTGGGCGGCGTTTTCCGTGAACTGGCGCAGGCTTTCGTAGTCGGCCACCAGGCGTTCACTGAGTTGGTTAAGGGCCTGGTTCAGCTCGGCAAACTCGGTGATGGGCGGCTGGGGCAGCCCTAGGGGCTGATGCTGCTGTAAGTCGTAGGCCCGCAGCCGGGCGAGCGTGTGCTGAAACGGCCGCCACAGCCGCCGGGCCAGCCAGGTGTTGCCCACCACCACGCCTACCAGCAAGAGCAGCAGCGTCCCCAGCAAAGCACTCAGCAGCACCCGCAGCAGGTCGTGCTGCTCCACCACCGACTGGCGCAGCGTCACCCACTCGGGGCCGCGCCCGGCGTCGAGCCGGAAGGTGAGCTGCCGGTACGGCACCAGCTCGTGCTCGCGCTCGTCGAGCAGCAGCGTATCGCCGAAGCCCAGCCGGCGGGGCTGCGGGCTGCGCGTGAGCTGGTGGGCAAACAGCAACTCGGTGGGCAGGGCCTGGCCGCGGGCCACGCGCTGGCGCAGGGCCAGGCACTCGTTCACCAGCTGCTCGTTGGCCTCGTGGCGCAGGGCCCAGTGCAGGCCCTGGTAGAGCAGCCCGCTAGCCAGGGCAAACAGCCCGGCCGTGAGCAGCACGTAATAGCGGGTGGTGGCAGTGAGCAGGTTCATGGGCGGGCAGCCTTAGTCGGCGCTAAGCTTGTAGCCCACGCCGTACAAGGTGCGGATGTAGTTGTCGGCCCCGCGCTCCTGCAATTTCTTGCGTAGGTTTTTGAGGTGGGTGTAAATGAAGTCCAGCGAATCAGCCGCGTCCACTTGGTCGCCGCACAGGTGCTCGGCAATGGCCTCCTTGGTGAGTACCCGGCCGGGGTTGGCCAGGAAGTACAGCAGCAGGTCGTACTCCTTGCGGGTGAGGGTCAGCAGCTCGCCGCGCACCAGCACCTCGTTCTGCTCGGGCCAGACCAGCAGGTCGCGAAACACGAGGTGGTGCTGGCCCTGAAACTGCCGCCGCCGGATAATGGCCCGCACCCGCGCGTTCAGCTCCGAGAGGTGGAAGGGCTTCACCAGGTAGTCGTCGGCCCCCAGGTCGAGGCCCCGCACCCGGTCGGCCAGCCCATCGCGGGCGGTGAGCACGAGCACCCCCGCCGGCGAGTTCTCCGCCTTCAGCTCCCGAATCAAGTCCAGCCCGTCGCCATCGGGCAGGGTCAGGTCGAGCAGCACGCAGTCGTAGCGGTAGAGCGACACTTTCTCGTGGGCCTGGGCAAAATCAACGGCTACTTCTACCACGTAGCCCGCTTGGCGCAGCGACTCCGTCACCGAGCGGCGCAGCGCGGCCTCGTCCTCCACCAGCAGTACTTTCATAAAACAGTTATCAAACGTTTGGCCGCAAAGTAGCTGCCCAATCCTGAAGGGATTCTGGGGTCGCTACCGGTTTTTCCGGCGGTGGCTGCTGGCTTAACGCAGGTGTAGCGTGACGGGCGACAAAGCAGCTGACGACTCCGGCCGGCTGCTCTCGGGCAGGATGGCCCTGCTAGCCGGCCCCGCCTGCGGCAACCCCGGATACGGGAGGCCCAGCAGCGCGGCCAGGGGTTGGGTTAATTGCAAGGAAACAAAACCGGCGACCGAAAAGCCGGGTGAGGGCCAAAGCCGGCCGGTTATTAGCTAAATGCGCTACCCGGCTCCTACCCCCAAGCCAGGTGAGAAAATCTGGTCTACGGGTATTTTTTACACCGGCCTTATTTTCAATTGCTTAGCTATTCTATGGTCCTGCGAGGCAGTGACTAGCGCGGTAGGCTATTCACACAGGGCCCGCTTGCGTGCGAACCAAAAACCCGTACCGCTACCTGCCGTTGTTGCTTATTGCTCCTGGCCGCTGGTACCGCCTATCATGCGCGATACCAGCCCGTGCTCCGTAGTTAGCTCGGCCCACACTACGCCGACCACGTGCACCACAAAAAAGGCAATGATGCCGTACATCGTCACGTTGTGGATTTCCTTAGCAGTGTGCTCTAACCGATGCAGCACGGCCACCTCGTCGGCCCAGGTAAGGAGGAGACCCGTAATGACTATCACGGTGAGCAGCAAGTAGAACAGGGCATAGGTGCTCTTGGCAAAAAGCACCTGGCCGGCCGCTGCTTTGCCAGCCGGCGGGGCTAGCCGGTAGCGGCGAGCCACAGCCAGTAGCCGCGCCGAAAACCGCAACTCGGACGGCCCGCGCAGCTCTAGCCCCACGCGCAGCAGCCAAAAAGCCGCAAGCCCCAGCCCAATGTAAATATGCCACTGCCAGATGCGCTCGCTGATGATATGGGCAAACGCCCCCGCCTGCTGCGTAGTCAGCGTCACGTTGTCGCGGTGCAGGCCGGTTAGGAATTCTGGTACGGCCGAGCGCGCGTTCACAATGACTTTCTGAAACAGGATGGTGAGCAGCTGCCCGGAGATGAGCAGCGCATTAACCCAATGCCACCCCCGCAACGGGGCGCGGTAATCGCTGGCGGGCGCTTCGGGGGTAGGAGTCAGGGTAGGATTCATCGGCGGGCGGAGGCAAGTGGCAATGGCGGGACAGGGCAGGGCTAACATGCGGCCCTAGGGCATGGTAAAGGAGAGGTCGGCGCTGACGACGTTGGCCGTGAGGCCGGTGCTCTGGCGATAGTAGCCGTAGCGCACATCCAGCGATTTGAACTTGGCTACCCGGCCGCCGAAAGGAGTTTTGAAGCGGCCCAGCCCGTAGAGCGGCGCGTAGCGAAAGCCCAGCCCCAGCTTATTGGCCGAGAAGGCCGACAGGTCATAATCAGATGTGTAGTACTCGTCGGCGATGGAGTGGGCCAGGTAGGGCGCGAAGTAGTCGGCGGCCGTTTGGGTGTGATAGCGGTAGAAGGGGTAGAGCGTGAAAAAGGCCGTCAGCTTCACCGGCGCTTCTAGCTCAAAGGTGTGCGCCCGGATGCCAAAATTGTCGGTATAAAAGCGGTAGAAGCCGCGCAGCTGCACCAAATCGGTGGCGTAGTAGGTGAGGCGCAGGCTAGCCGGGTACTTGACGCGCAGGCGGGGCAGCACCTCGACCAGGGCCGTGCCCAGCACGCCGGGGGCCAGGCCGCCGGGGCCGTAGTCGGCGAAGTACACCCGCTGAAACGGGGTGCTCAGCAGCCCGCGCTGCACCACCGGCTCCACGCTCACCGACGCTTGCAGGCGCTTGCCGAGCACCTGCGCGTACACCAGCGAGAGCGTGAAGCTCTGGCGGGTATCGGAGCCGTAGTTCTTGTTGCGGGTGCCGCCCACCCGCAGCTCGGCGGGGGTAATAAGGGTTATTTTATCGAGGAACGCCTGGCCGCTCACGCTGAATTGCCGATTGCCGTCGCGCGAGGCGCGCACCCACGAGGCTAGCAGGTTAAACGACAGATAATCATATTCTTTCGACACGCCTGCCCCCGCGCCCAGGGTCGTCAGCTTGTCGGCCAGGGTGTGCGACAAGCCAAAGTCGGCGTGGTAGCGCACGTCGGAGGCCGAGGGCGACGACATTACCTGGTCAATTTTGTCCGACGAGGCCGAGGCGTAGTAGTCGATGCCCACGTTGGCCGCCAGCCGGGTGGTCGAGTCCAGGGGCACGTTGAGCAGGATGGTGGGCGCGACATCGGTCAGGTGCTGGCTGCCGAGGCCGCCCTCCACGGCCGAGTGGTTGCCGTTCTGCTGGTAGTAGCTGCCCAGGATGTCCACCTCCGTTTCGCCGTAGCGGCCGGGGGTGGGCAGCTGCGCTGCGTTGGGCGCGAGGCCCGAGCCATCGAGGCGGTTGGGGGTAGGTGTGGCCTGGGCCAGGGCGGCGAGCGGGGCCGCCAAGGCCAGCCAGATAAGGTATATAGGCTTCACAATAAGCTAGTTGTTTTTGCTTTGTAGTAAGTAGTAAGTGCGGGGCTAGTTGCAGCCGCAGCCACCCCCCACCTTGCCGCCGTTGGCCCCGCCGGCCCCTTCGCGGTAGCTTTCAAAGTTGACTTCGGGGGCTTCTACTTTCTTGGTAGCCAGCTTCATATCCTCGTCGTTGAGGTAGGCTTTCTGGTAGGCGGCCACCGACACGCAGCCGGGCAGGGCCACCACGCCGGCCAGCAACAAGCCCAGCGCGGCCGAGCGAATAAATACAGGATAGTTCATGACTTAGGTTTGAGACCAGTAGAAGCGGCTGGTGGCACCTACTTAGGTGCGGCACTGTGGTACGGGTTGAGTTGCATGTCCTTGGAAACCAGCGTCTGACCCTCGTCGGTGATAACGGTGGCATTGACCCCTTTCAGGCGGTTTATCAGCGCCAGCCCGTCCACGGGGCCGAGCACAAACACAGCGTCGTCGAGGGCATCGGCCAGCTCCACGTCGGGGCAGATAATGGTGACCGAGCGCAGGCCGGTGGCCGGGTAGCCGGTGTGCGGGTTGATGATGTGGCCGTAGTAACGCCCACCCACCGTGAAGTACTGCTCGTAGTTGCCGGCCGTGACCACGGCCAAGTCGCTCACCGTCAGCCAGGAGGATACGCTATGCGGCCGGGCGGGGTCGCCGATGGCAACGCGCCAGCCCGAGCCGTCGGGCTGGTGGCCCCAGCAGTACACATCGCCCGAGCCGTTGATGAGCCCGCCCGCGATGCCCAGTTGCTTCATAATCTCTGCGGCCCGCCGCACCCCGTAGCCTTGCAGAATGCCCGCCAGATTGATGCGCATCCCCTGCTTGGGCAAAAAAACGCTGTGCGTGGCCGCGTCCAGTTGCACCTGCTGCCAGCCGATGCGCCGCACCGACTGGCGCACCGTAGCCGAGTCGGGCAGGCTAGCGTGGGCCAGCTTGTCGAACTGGTAGATTTTATCGCCGCTGGCAAACGTGATGTCGAAGGCCCCGCCGCTCAGGGCCGAGATTTTCAGCGTCCGCGCAATCAGGTCGTACACCTCCTGGTTTACCACCACCGGCCGCACGCCGGCCAGCCGGTTGATTTTGACGACCTGCGAGGTCGAGTCCCAATACGAGCACAGGTGGTCGATGCGCTGGGTTTCGCGCAGGCCGGCCCGCAGGGCGCGCCAGGCCAGCGAGTCGTCGCTGGATACGGCCGTGAAGGTAAAGTGCGACCCCATCAGGTGCGCCTCGCGGGTGTAGAGGCGAGGCTGGCCGGGCGGGGCCAGGCGGGGCCGCACCTGCGCAGCTGTGCCCAATAAAGCCAGGGCCAGTAGCCCAGCTACCAGCCAGTGCCGGGTGGGGCGCAGCGCATCCTGGCTCATTGCTTAACTAAATAAGGCCGCAGGAACTGCTCGAAGGCGGGGGGGCCGCCAGGCCGGTAATTGCTGCGGGCCAGCACCTTGCCGGCAGGCGAGAGCAGGACTACCAGCGGAAATTCACCAGCCGCGTTAAGCTGGGCCGCTGCTTGCTCATTGAGCTTAGTCTGCGCCTCGGGCAGCCGGTTTTTCTTGTTACGCGGAAAGTCGAAACGAGCCAGCACCAGCTTGTCCTGCGCGAAGCGCGTAAACTCGGGCTGGTCAAACACTTCCTGCTTGAGTATCATGCAGGGCTTGCACCAGTCGGAACCCGAAAACACGGCCAGCACCGGCCGCTGGCTGGTCTTGGCTTGCGCCAGGGCGGCCGAAAGGTCGGAAGTCCAAGCCGGGGCGGGGACCTGCGCCCCGGCGGTGCCGGCAATCAGGAGCAGGACAGAAAGGGCAGCAAGGCGCATAAGATTACTGGAATAAAAGCGGAAAAGCATGGTAAGAAGTCAAAGGTCAGGGAGTTGCTGGCCGGGCCAACCAGCGCAGGTAGTTAGCCGGCCGAAGCCATCGACAGTTCAGCAACAACAACTGCCTGGCTACTTCAAGAGTTGGCGAAAAGCCGGGCGAGGCTAGCCCCCAGCCCCTACCTTGCCCAGCCAGATACCAATACCAAACACGATGCCGCCTCCCACAATAACTTGGAAAACAGTGGAAGCCAGCGGCGTTTTCATGAATCGGTAGCGGATGTAGGCAATCAGCAGCAGCTCTGCGCCCACCACGGCGTAGGCCACGTGCAGGGCTAGCGTCAGGCTCGAAATGAGAAAGGGCAAGGTGTGCAGCATCCCGCCCAGCGTGGTAGCCCCGCCTGTGATGAGGCCCCGCCGCCAGGGGTCGCCCCGGCCGGTCACGGTGCCGTCGTCGGAAAGAGTTTCGGCCAGGCCCATGCTGATACCCGCCCCGAGCGAGGCGGCCAGCCCCACGAAAAACGCGGCGTGGGCCGAATGCATCAGCCCGGCCGCCGCGAAAATCGGGGCCAGCGTTGACACCGACCCGTCCATGAGGCCCAGCAGGGCCGGCTGCACCTTTTGCAGCACAAAGGTGGCCTCGTCGGTGAAGGCAGGGGCGGGGCGGAGGATTGATTCCATACGAGGAGAATGTAACAGGCGGCTTAACTGCGTTGGAACAGGGCTGCGTCAATCGCCGCCCTGGCCCTTGCGCAGCTCCGAGTCGATGAAGAAAGCGCCGCGCCGCACCAGCTGCGTGGTGTCGGGCAGCGGGTCGAGCGGGGTCACGGCCACGTCACCGTGCTGGGGCGGGCCGGCGTGCACCCGCACCCGGCGGTACACCGTGCGGCCCGAGTCCTGGCTTACCCGGCGGTAGATATAGCTTAGCTCGCCGGCCTGGATGAGGGCGGCCTCGGGCAGGGTGCGCACGCGCTGGCCCCCGGCCTGGATGCGGGCGGCCACGAACTGGCCGGGCAGCAAATCGTGGCGCTCGGGCACCAGGTGGGCGTGCACGCTCACGGTGCGCGCCTGGTCGTCGAAAGCCTTGCCCACCAGAAACACGCGGGCCGTGTACTCGTCACTGCGCCCGGTATTCTGCACCTTGAACAGGATAAGCTGACCGGGCTGCACCCGCGCCACGTCCTTCTCAAATACTTTCAGCTCTAGGTGCAGGTCGTCGCGGTTGAGCACTTCCACCAGCACGTCCTGCGGGTTCACGTACTGGCCGGGGTTGATATTCACCGCCTTCACGTAGCCGCCGATGGGCGTGGTGAGCGGCACGCTGGCCACCGGCTGGCCGGTGGCCGCCAGCCGCTCGGGCGAGATGCCCAGCAGCCGCAGCTGCGCCGCGGTGGTGCGCAGGGTGGCCTGCTCGGTAGCAAAGTCGGCGCGGGCTAGTTGCAGCTTGCGCTTGGCCCCCACGTCCTCCATATCCAGGATTTGCTGGCGCTGCAAGTCCTCATTCAAAAAGCGCACCCTGGCCTTGCTCTGCAAGTACTGCTGCTGCAAGGTGAGGTACTCGGGGGCGCGTAGGGTGGCCAGTACCGCGCCGGCCGCCACGCGCTGGCCCGGCAGCACCCGCACCGTTTGCACGTAGCCGCCCATGATGGCCGACACCGACACCCGGTTCTGGGGCGGCACCTCCACCGAGCCGTTGGCCTGCACCTCGGTGCTCATGTTCTGGTGGTCGAAGCTGCCCAGCGCGATGCCCGCCGCCCGCTGCTGCGCCGCGCTCATTGCCACCTGGTTGGGGGCGGCCGGCGGGGCCGCGCGGGCCTGGTCGGCCGGCGGGGTGCCGCAGCTGGCCAGCAGCATGGCGGTGGCGACCAAAACACAAAGTATTGACTTATACAGCATAAGAAGCAAAAAAAAGCAGCGAGCGGTTACTTAGCCGGGGCGGCGGGCAGGTCGGCGCCCACCAGGGTTTGCAGGTTCACCACCAGCTCGTTGTAGCGCTGGGCCTGGTCGAGGTAGTTGCTTTGGATTTGCCAGGCCGGCTCGGTATTCACCACGTAGGTCACGTAGTCGATGTCGCCGGCCCGAAAGCTCTTCTCCGCCGTGTCGAGAATGAGCCGGGCCTGGGGCAGGGCCGTGCGCTGATAGTAGTCGAGCGAGGCGCGGGCCCGGCGCAGCTGCTGGCGCAGGGTGCGCAGCTGCGTGCCGAGCTGACTGGCAGCGTAAGCCAGCTGCCCGGCCGCCACCTGCTCGCCGAGGCGGGCGGCGGCCACCCGCGCCCGGCCGGCCCCGCCCAGCAGCGGGAAGGCTAGCCCTAACTGCCCTACATTCAGCACCCGAAACTCGGGCCGGATGCTCTGCTGGAAGTAGCCGGCCCGCAAATCGGGCAGGCGGCGCAGGCGCTCCACCTGCGTTTGCTGCGCACTCACGGCCACTTGCTGGCGCAGCAGCCCCAGCGTGGGGTTGCTCTCGGGTGAGAGGGCGGCCGTGTCGGCGGGCGCGAGCGGGGCTAGCAGCGCGGCGGTGGTGTCGAGGACGGCCGGGGCGGCGCTGCCCAGCAGCTGGCCCAGCTGCTCGCGCTGCACGTCGAGGTCGGAGAGGGTGGTGAGCAGGCGGTTTTCCAGCTCGCGGGCGCGGGCCTCGGCCGCCACTTGCTCCAGGCGATTGGTTTCACCCACTTTATAGCGAATGAGCGCCGCGTGGGCCGCCCGGCGGTAGAGGCTGTCCTGCCGCCGCAGCAGCGCCACCCGGCGGTAGCTCACCAGCAGGGCGTAGTAGCCGCCGCGCACGGCGCCGGCCAGCGTGCGCCTACTCAGGCGGGCCTGCTGCTCGGCGGTGAGGCTCTGGCTGGTCAGCAGCCGGCGCTGCGCCCCGTAGAAGCCCGGTAAGGCCGTTTGCTGAATGACGTTGAAGGTATGGTCGGTGAGGTTGCTGGATACCTGGCCGAGCTGAAAATCGACAATCGTGCGCGGCACCTCCAGCCCGGTGCGAATGAGGGCCTGCTGCTGCTGCACTTGCAGGCCGGCGGTTTGCAGCGACAGATTTTGGGTGGCGGCCGTTTGCAGGGCCTGCCCCACGCTCAGCGGCGCGGGCTGGCCAGCAGTGCTGCCAAGCGTGTTTTGGGCGCGGGCCGACTGGGGCAGCCCCAGGCCGACCAGCAGCAAAGCCAGCGCGGCGGCCACTGGCGCGGGCGCTTGGGCGGGTGCCTTGCCCTTCTCGGCGGCCTCGTGGGCCTGGGCTGCGGCGGCGGCGGCATCCTGCGGATTGGGCGCGCCGTCTTTGGTGAAAAGCGAGTAGAGCACCGGCAGCACTACCAGCGTGAGCAGCGTAGCCGTGATGAGCCCGCCGATAACCACCGTGGCCAGGGGCTTCTGCACCTCCGCGCCGGCCGAGGTGCTCAGGGCCATCGGCAGAAAGCCCAGCGAGGCCACGCTGGCCGTGAGGATAACCGGCCGGAAGCGCTCCTCGGCGGCCCGCAGCACCCGCTCGCGCACGCTAGCCACACTAGGGGTCAGCTCGTTGAGGCTAGCCAGCAGCACGATGCCGTTGAGCACCGCCACCCCAAACAGGGCGATGAAGCCCACGCCTGCCGAGATGCTGAACGGCATCCCGCGCAGCCACAAAGCCAGGATGCCGCCGATGGTGGCCAGCGGCACGCCCGTAAAAATGAGCAGCGCCTGTTTTACGGAGCGGAACGAGAGGTAGAGCAGCAGAAATATCAACGCCAGCGACACCGGCACGGCCACTTTCAGGCGCTCCAGGGCGTGGTTCAGGTTCTCGAACTGCCCGCCGTAAGTAAGGTTGTAGCCGGGCGGCAGCGTGAGGCCCGTGGCCAGCCGGCGCTGAATATCCTGCACCAGGCTCTGCACGTCGCGCCCCCGCACGTTGATGCCAATGTTGATGCGGCGGCGGGCATCGTCGCGCGAAATCTGGATGGGTGCGTTCTGGTAGCTGACTTGCGCTACTTCGTCGAGCGGGATTTTTTGGCCGGCGGGCGTGTCCACGTACAGGTCTTGCAGGTTGCGCAGGCCCTCCCGGTGCAGGCTGTCGAGGCGCAGCACCAGGTCGTAGCGGCGCTCGCCCTCGTACACCTGCCCGGCCATGTCGCCCGCGAAGGACGAGCGCAGCAGCTGGTTCAACGCACTTACCTTCAGGCCGTACTGGGCCAGCTTCTGCCGGTCGTAGGTAACGCGCAGTTGCGGCAGGGCCGCGATTTGCTCCACTTTCAAATCGCCCACGCCCGCCAGGGGCCGGATGAGGGCAGCGGCCTCGTTGGCCTTGTCGAAGAGCACGGCCAGGTCGTCGCCGTAAATCTTGATGCTGACGTCCGACTTCACCCCCGAAATCAACTCGTTGAAGCGCATCTGGATGGGCTGCTGAAACTCCATATTCACCCCCGGAATACCCGCCAGCGCCGCCTGCATCTTGTCGGCCAGCGCCTCGCGGCTGGTCGCCGAGGTCCACTGGCTGCGGTCCTTGAGGATGACCATCTGGTCGCTGTCTTCCAGCGACATGGGGTCGGTCGGAATCTCGGAGCTGCCATTCTTGCCCACAATCTGCTCGATTTCAGGAAACTGGCGCAGCAGAATCTGCTGCACCTGGGTAGTAGTGGCCACGGCCTGGCTCAAGGACGAGCCGGGGGCCAGCGTTACGTTCAGGGCAATGTCGCCCTCGTCGAGCTGGGGGATGAACTCGCCGCCCAGCCGGGCAAATACGAAACCGGCCAGCACCAGCAGCGCTACCGCACCGCCCACCACCAGCCCCCGCGCCCCCAGCGCCCCGCGTAGCAAGGGGTCGTAGCCCCGGTGTAAAAACTGCATTATCCGGTCGGCTAGGGTGCCCTCCTCCTTGACCTCCTTGCGCAGCACCCAGGCCGTGACGGCCGGCACGTAGGTGACGCACAGCAGCATGGCCCCCAAAATAGCGAAGCTCACCGTGAGCGCCATCGGCCGGAACATCTTGCCCTCGATGCCGGTGAGCGAGAGGATGGGCAGGTACACAATCAGGATGATGAGCTGCCCGAACAGCGCCGATTTCATCAGCCGGGTGGCGGCCGTTTCGGTGATGCCGTCCATCGTTTCGTGGGTGGCGGCCGCCCGCTCGCGCACCAGATGGAAGATGACGGCCTCCACGATAATCACGGCTCCGTCCACGATGAGGCCGAAATCGAGGGCCCCCAGGCTCATCAGGTTGGCCGACACGCCGAACACCCGCATCAGCCCCAGGGCGAACAACATGCACAGCGGTATCATGGTGGCCACTACCAGCCCGGCCCGCCAGTTGCCGAGCAGCAAGAGCAGCACCAGCAGCACAATCACGCCGCCTTCGAGCAGGTTGTGCTCCACGGTGGCAATGGCTTTGTCGATGAGCTTGGTGCGGTCGAGAAACGGCACGATTTCCAGCCCCTTGGGCAGGGTCTGCTGAATCTCGGCCACCCGCGCCTTCACGTTCTTGATGGTTTGCTCCGAGCTGGCTCCCTTCAGCATCAGCACGATGCCGCCCACCGTCTCGCCCTGGCCGTTGCGGGTCATGGCCCCGTAGCGCACGGCGTGGCCCATGCGCGGGGTGGCCACGTCGCGCACCAGCAGGGGCTGGCCGGGGGCGGCCTGCTTAATTACCGTGGCTCCCACATCGGCTAGCGAGCTAACCCGGCCCTCCCCCCGCACGAAGTAGGCCGCGGGGCCGCGCTCGATGTAGGCCCCGCCGGTGTTGCCGTTGTTATCCTGCAAGGCCTGGTACAGCTCGGCCATGCTCACCTGGTTGGCCGCCAGGCGGTTGGGGTCCACGGCCACCTCGTACTGGCGCAGGTAGCCGCCGAAGCTGCTCACGTCCACCACGCCCGGCACGCCGGCCAGGCGGCGCTTGATTAGCCAGTCCTGCACGTCGCGCAGGCGGGCCAGCGAAAAGGTCTTTTCGTAGCCGGGCTTTACGCGAATGGTGTACTGATAAATCTCGCCCAGGCCAGTCGTGATGGGGGCCATCGTGGGCGTGCCGGTGCCGACGGCCAGGTCGGCCTCGGCGGCTTTAAGCTTTTCGGCCACCAGCTGCCGGGTCTGGTAGGTGCTGACCTCATCGGGAAACACGACGGTAATCACCGACAGCCCAAAGCGCGAGATGGAGCGAATTTCCGTCACGCCGGGCACCGTGCGCAGCTGCTGCTCAAGGGGCACCGTCAGCAGCTGCTCGACCTCCTGCGCCGCTAGCGCCGGGCTCTGGGTGATGACCTGCACCTGGTTGTTGGTCACGTCGGGGATGGCGTCGAGCGGCAGGTTGGCCGCCGAGAAGCCGCCCCAGGCCACCAGCCCCAGTACCAGCAGGGCCACGAGCAGCTTGTTGTGCACGCTGGCGGCGATTATTTTTTGGAGCATTGGCGCTGACTAAAATGACCCGGTGCAGCTGGCTAGCTACCCAGGTGGGTACGCCCGGCAAGCTGGCCGGCCGCAAACTTCCTAAACGCCGGCCGGCCTTAGGCTTTCCTTAGCGCAACCTTAAAATCAGCTTAAAATGCTGGTCGCCGGGTAGGGCTTCGTGTGCGCGGGCCGGTTATTGCCGTTAGTAGCAGCCCCGACCGGGCCGGCCAGCGTCCGCTACGCTGGTGCCAGCTCCCGATTTGGTTTGTATGCACATACTCGTAATGGAAGATGAGCCGGGCATTGCCCGGTTTCTCCAGCAGGGGCTGGAAGAAGAGGGCTTCGCGGTGACGGTAGCCAGCACCGGGCCGGCGGGCATGGCCCTGGCGCTGGCCGGGGGCCACGACCTGCTGCTCGTGGACTGGATGCTGCCCGGCCTCAGCGGCCTGGGCGTGTGCCAGCAGCTGCGGGCCGCCCGCCAGACCACGCCCCTGATTTTTCTGACGGCCAAAGACACTGTAGCCGACACCATCGCCGGCCTCCAGGCCGGGGCCAACGACTACATTAAGAAGCCCTTCCACTTCGATGAGCTGCTGGAGCGCATCCGGGTGCAGCTGCGGCCGGTGAGCGCCGCGCCGGCCGAGCGCTTTACCGTGGGGGCCATCGTGCTCGACGTGGCCACGCACCAGGTCTTTAAAAACAAGGAGGAAATACCGCTTACCCAGAAGGAGTTTGCGCTGCTCGAATACCTGCTGCGCCACAAGGGCAAGGTGTGCCGCCGCCGCCAGCTCATCGAAAACGTGTGGGACATTCATTTTGAGTACAACACTGGCGTAATTGACGTGTATATGAATGCTCTGCGCAAAAAGCTGAAAATCACCAAGGAAGAGGACTATTTGCAAACCATTCGCGGCATTGGCTATGTCGCCCGCGACTAAATGAACCTGCGCTTCCAAGACCGCATTGCCCTGCACTACATGCTGGCCACGGCCGCCCTGATAGCGGCCGTGTTCTTGGTGGTGTTTGCCGTGGTGAAGCACCGGGTATACACCGACCTCGACACCAACCTGCGCTACGAGGTGGCCAAGCACATGCAGGAAGTGAGCCTGGTGGGTACTACCATCCGCTTCGCCCACAAGGGCGAGTGGGAGGAGCGCGAGCACCGCGAGGTGCAGGTGGACCCGGTGTTCATCCAGATTACCGACCCAGCCGGGCACCTGCTGGACCGCTCGCCCAACCTCAAGGGCGAGCAGCTGCCCTTCGACGCCTCGCCCGCCGGGCGCGTGCCCTTCAACGCGGCGCTGCGCGGGGCCGCCATTCGGCAGGTGCAGGTACGCATTTCCCAAGACGGTGGGGCGGCGGGCTACCTGCTGGCGGCTATCTCGGCCGAGGCCCCGCAGCGCGAGCTGGACACTTTGAAAATGGTGCTGCTGCTTTCCTTTCCGGTGGTGCTGCTGGTGGTATTTGGCTTGGCGCGGCTGCTGGCTGGTCGCAGCATCGCGCCCGTGGCCGCCATCACTAGCGCGGCTAACCGCATCACCCGCAGCAACCTGGCCGAGCGCATTGCCCTGCCTCCGCGCCCCGACGAGCTGCACACGCTGGCCACGGCCATCAATGGCCTCCTCCAACGTATTGAGCAGGCCGTGGCCCGCGAAAAGCAGTTCACCGCCGACGCCTCGCACGAGCTGCGCACGCCGCTAGCCGTGCTGCGCGGCACGCTGGAAGTACTCATTCGCAAGCCCCGCACCGGCCCCGAGTACGTGGAAAAAATCGGGCTGGGTATTCAGGAAATCGACCGCCTCACCCACCTCGTGGAGCAGCTGTTGCTGCTGGCCCGCTTCGAAAACCACGCCAAGGGCCTGCACCCCCAGGAGCTGTCGGTGCTGAGTTGTGTGCACGACGTGCTCTACCGCCGCCGCGTGGAGGTCGAAGCCAAACACCTGCGGGTGGAGGTGAACGCAGAAGAAGGGCCGGCGCTAACGGTCGAGGCTGACCCGTTCCTGGTGGACCTCATCCTGGACAATGTGCTGGCCAACGCCATCAAGTATTCGCCCGCGCAGTCCACCATCACCGTGGGCCTTAGCCAGCAGGGTAGCCGCCTGCACTGCACCATTGCCGACCAGGGCATCGGCATCCGGCCCGAAGACCTGGGTCAGATTTTCGACTCTCTCTACCGCTCCGACGCGCTGGCCCATCGGCACATCGACGGTACCGGCCTGGGCCTCAGCATTGTGGCTAAGGCCTGCGCCCTGCTGGAAATCAAGCCGGCCGTGCAAAGCGAATTGGGCCAGGGTACGGTGTTTACCCTGGATTTCCCCTTGTGACGACTTCGCAATGCAGAGGGTGCCTCGGCTAGGTTGGGGTAGTGCTACGAAGTGGCAGCCGCGCCGGGCGCTGGCGGCCGGCCCAAAGGCTCAGCGAAGTGCTCAGCTGCGCCTTCGGGCCAGGCCTGACGCTGGCGGCCGTGCTACTGGAAATTACCCGCTAATGCTGGCGCCCAGAGGCAGCTTGCTGGCCCGCCGCCCCGGCGCCGCCTACGAGCCTACAACCCGGGGAGCGGCCGGCCGTTCTCATCAAAGCGGCTGGTCTGGCAGTCCTTGTCTTTACCGTTCTTATCCTTGCCCTGGCACATTTTGATTTCGTAGCTTACCTCACCCTGGGCATTCACGATGCGGATGATGCGGTCTAATTCCCGGTGAGGATACCGCTGGTTAATGGCCGTTTGGCCCAACACTGGGAAGGCGCGGTACGTGACATCGAGACGGGTTTCCTGTATGGTCCCGGATGATAATGGGGTAACTTTGGAGGCTCCTTACAAAGCGAGTTTATGGGAAAAGTACCCCACGGCTGCGCCCGCACAACGCCGGCAACCCGGCGCCTTATCCAGCAAAGTACAGAAAGCTTACAAACGCTAGCCACGCGTTTCGGTATCGACCCCAAAACGGTGGCCAAGTGGCGCAGCCGTACCACCACAGAAGAGGCTGTGCGCGGTCCCAAACCTGCTTCCACTGTCTTGACGCCGGCCGAGGAAGCGGCTATCGTTTTGTTTCGCAAAGAGACGCTCTTGCCCCTGGATGACTGTCTCTACGCCCTGCAAGAGGCCATTCCGAACCTGAGTCGCTCGCCGCTGCACCGCTGTTTTCAACGCCATGGTATCAGCCGCTTGCCACCAGACGAGGCGAGCGCCGCAGCCAAAAAAGCTCCCTTTAAGGATTATCCCCTCGGTTACCTGCACCTCGACTTTGCCGAAGTGCAGACTGAAGAAGGCAAGTGGTATCTATTTGTCGCCAGTGACCGCACCAGTAAGCTGGCCTTTGCCGAGTTACACGCGCAGGCCACGCAAGCCCTTGCCGTCGATTTTCTGCGGCAGGTCTTGGAACGGATTCCTTATCAGGTACATAAATTACTGACAGACAATGGTATTCAGTTTCGCAATTTGCCACATCATGTGAACGCAGGTCGCCATCCAGTGGAGCAGCTTTGCCAGGAGTGGGGCATTGAGCAGCGCTTTACCAAGCCGGCTCACCCCTGGACCAACGGCCAGGTGGAACGGATGAATCGCACGCTTAAGGAAGCCACGATTAAGCGCTTTCACTACGAAAGTACTTACCAGTTAAACAGTCACTTACAAGCGTTTCTACTCGCTTATACCTTCGCCAAACGACTGAAGCGGCTAAAAGGGCTCACGCCTTACGAATTCATCTGCGCTGAATGGCAGAAAAATCCTAGTATCTTTCACTGAAGCCCAGCCGACCTTACGCCGGGACCATACAGCTAGGCAGAGACGCTTTGGTAAGATTAGCTTAACCGAGAAACGAACTTCTCTATGTTTTTGATAATAAATAATATATATTAAAATAATACATTTATCACAGTTTCGGTGTCGCTACTGTATAGCGACACCGAAACTGCTCTAGGAGATAGCCTACTAGGCTGTTTAGTTGAGCCTGTCGAAGTATCTTGCTCGCTTTATTGAATGGCCCAAACGGCACGAGCAAGTTACGTCGGCAAGCTCAGCAGGACGTTCAAAGTTATTCTTTTTCTTCCTAAGCAGGCTTACCCAACCTCCGAACCCTCCTGGCATTCGCAGGCCGTGCGCTACTTTTGTCTTTTACGTTTTTTTTACCGCATGACCATCCAGGGCTTTGATTCCGAACAGGCCATTCACTACGAAAACGGGTACTACCTTACTAGCGACGTGACGCGGCTGGCCAAAGCCTTGGGCCACTACGAGCTTTATAAGCGCATCGTGGGCCTGCCCGGTGCGGTGGTGGAATGCGGCGTATTTAAGGCTACTTCGTTGGTGCGCTGGGCTACGTTTCGGGAAATGTTGGAAAGCCCGCTGTCGCGCCCGTTGCTTGGCTTCGACATTTTTGGGGCTTTCCCCCGGCATGACGATGAAACCGACAACGCCTTCGCCGCCCGCCACGACGATGTGGCCGGCCAGGGCCTGAGCATAGAGCAGGTGCGGGCCGTACTGGCCCACAAGCACCTGCGCAATGTAGAGTTGGTGCCCGGCGATGTAGTGACCACCGTGCCAGCCTACGCTGCCGCCCACCCCGAATTGCGCATTGCCCTGCTGCACATCGACGTGGACGTGTATAAGCCCAGCAAAGTAGCCCTCAATGCGCTCTACGAGCGCGTGGTACCCGGCGGCATACTGGTGTTCGACGACTATGGCACCGTAGCAGGCGAAACCCGGGCCGTGGATGAGCTGGTAGCCCACTATGGCTTACATCTGCACAAACTGCCCTTTACCCACACGCCCAGCTTCTTAGTTAAGCCTTAGGCATAGGCCCGCCAGAATGCTGCACTGCCAGCCGCTGTCGCTAGGGCTTCAGTTGGCTTTATTCCTCCTTCCTCCATGAAGAGCTACCATAAACACCTGGAATCAACGCTGGCCACGGGTGAGACCGTGAGCCTGACCCGACGGCCGGTTTTTCGCTCATCGGCCATCTTCCCAGTGTTGCATACGGCGTACTACTCCAGCCGGGTGCTGTTTATGGGCTACTGGCTGCTGAAGCGCCGCATTCCGGAAGTGCAGCTACTGCTCACGCTACGTGCCGAGGAGGGCAAGATTATCCTGCGCAAGAGCCTGCTCGTGACCGAGCCCAAGGCCTTTGCCCTGCGTGTGGGCGATATGCTGCCCGAAACCGGAATAAACGACGTCGGGGCCGATTTTACTGGCTCGCTGGAGCTGGAAATCTTTGCTACCCGCGACCTGGTATACCCCTACCCGGCTTTTGTACTGAACTACTACGGTGACGAATTCATGGCCAGTGTGCACACTACTGGGCGGGTGTACAACGACATTGAGGACTTGCAGGAGAATGAGGATAAAATAGTGCCTGAGTGCGGATTCGACATTTTGTCGGCCGAGGAATATTCGCCGTTCTTCGCATTCGTGAACGGGGTCTATCATTATGAAGCCCCGCGTATAGGTTGGGCCATTGTGGACGAGCACGGCCAAACCCACGACGGCGAGTTTACGATGCCACCCGTGCCAGCCTACGCCACCCGCTTCGTGCGCCTACGCGACTACATCGATCTGGCGGTAGTGCTGCACGGCAGCAAAGGCACCATCAAGCTGCACCACCAGTTCCGCGGATTTTTCCCGCGCTTCGTGGCTGGCAACTTCGAGCAGCACCGCCACGCGCTTAGCATTACCCATACGTACTACGACTCGTCGAAGGTAACCGACGCCGGGGCTTACTGGGGCAATGCCGATGAGCAATTTCATGACAGTGCTGTGTTTGCGCCGCTCTTTTTAGAGGAAGGCGAGTACACGCAGCTCGTGTTCTACCCCATTTATTCGCCCTCAGCCTTCGGCATCAGCCTGGAGTTTTACGACGCGCAGGGCCAGCAGATAGGCACTGTGGCTAACTGGCGGCACCTCGACCTCGACACCACGCCCGACCAGTACATCACCCTGGATTTTGGGCCGGTGATTGCCAAGCATTTTACGCCGGAGCAGGCTCAACGGCTGCGCGGCGTTAACATCGTAAAGCACTGGCCCAACCGCGAGCGCATTCCGACTCGTCTCAAGTTCGGCCTGAATATCGGCCGTCAGGGCCGCGCCATGAATTTGCCCACCAATGTGTGCTTTAACTCGCAAATTGCTAATGCCAAGATACTCAGCAAGCCTAGTACCTTTAAATGGAGCCCTATCCTGGACGGCAAGCACTCGGTGGTAGTCATTCTCAACGGTGGCCCGCTGCGCGACTACACACGCCCAGCGCACTTGCAGCTAACGTTTTACCACGAAGCCGATAGCCAGACCCTTACGCGCGCGGTGACGCTGCCGGCCTTCGGCCAGCTGCGCCTTGGCACCGCCACCGACGCCGGGCTACGCGAATTCTTGCAAGACCAGCCGGGCTGGGTCACCATTCAGGCTGACAACCCTTTCGTATCGTCCTGGTACTTCGATTTCAACGAAAGCGGGGCTGTGGGCGGCGACCATGCTTTTTAGGAGTTATAAATTAGGCGTTAAACGCCGACCGTAGACCTGGTTTTTACGCCTACTATCCAGCACTTACATTATCCCTTACTCTTCTCAAATTTTAACTCGCGACTCTTTAATGACTTTTATTCCTACTACCAACACTAGGAGTCTATCCGAATAGGGGAATGCCATCACCCGAAAAGACAATTATACCAGGTGATTCGGGCGCAGGCGAAATGAAGCATGGCTAGGTAATTCTCCGGTTTTTTGGCCCAGCGGATAAGCAGGTGCCGAAACCGGTTGAGCCAGGAGTGGGTACGCTCCACCACCCAGCGCCGAGCCCTTTGCCCGGCTTTTTTGGCTTGGGCTTCTTCCCCGCGCGGGCGGATGTGGGCCGTGTAGCCGTGAGCGGCCACTACCTCCCGCACCTGC
>Ga0160429_1000592_pt1 | contig 28782 bp, 27 predicted proteins | sample SolpanmetagenomR_FD_108199 | JGI IMG/M metagenome (GOLD analysis project Ga0160429, IMG submission 108199) | Solar panel surface microbial communities from Lawrence Berkeley National Laboratory, California, USA - R | ecosystem: Engineered > Built environment > Solar panel > Unclassified ... | reverse complement strand
GTGACGCTCGGTCCGAAGGGCCGCAACGTCGTGATCGAGAAGAGCTTCGGCGCCCCGCGCATCACCAAGGACGGTGTGACGGTCGCCAAGGAGATCGAACTCGTCGACAAGTTCGAGAACATGGGCGCCCAGATGGTGCGCGAAGTGGCCTCGAAATCGAGCGACACGGCCGGTGACGGCACCACCACTGCGACCGTGCTGGCGGCCTCCATCGTCCGGGAGGGCGTGAAGTACGTCGCCGCCGGAATGAACCCGATGGACCTGAAGCGCGGCATCGACCTGGCGGTGGCCGCGGTCGTGAAGGATATCGGCGAGCGCTCCCGCAAGGTCGCCTCGTCCGAAGAGATCGCCCAGGTGGGCACGATCTCCGCCAACGGCGACGCCGAGATCGGCCAGATGATCGCCCACGCCATGCAGAAGGTGGGCAACGAGGGCGTCATCACCGTCGAGGAGGCCAAGACCGCCGAGACCGAGCTCGACGTCGTCGAGGGCATGCAGTTCGACCGCGGCTACCTCTCCCCGTACTTCATCACGAACGCGGAGAAGATGGTCGCCGAGCTCGAGGACCCCTACATCCTCATCCACGAGAAGAAGCTCTCCTCGCTCCAGGCGATGCTGCCGGTGCTCGAGGCCGTGGTCCAGACCGGCAAGCCGCTCCTGATCATCGCCGAGGACATCGAGGGCGAGGCCCTGGCCACGCTCGTGGTGAACAAGCTGCGCGGCGGCCTGAAGGTCGCGGCCGTCAAGGCGCCGGGCTTCGGTGATCGCCGCAAGGCGATGCTCGAGGACATCGCGATCCTGACCAAGGGCCAGATGATCGCCGAGGATCTCGGCATCAAGCTCGAGAACGTGACGCTCCCGATGCTCGGCCGTGCCAAGCGCGTCCGCATCGACAAGGAGAACACCACGATCATCGACGGGTCCGGCGAGAAGTCCGACATCGAGGGCCGGATCGCGCAGATCAAGGCGCAGGTCGAGGAGACCACCTCGGACTACGATCGTGAGAAGCTGCAGGAGCGTCTGGCCAAGCTCGCGGGCGGCGTCGCGGTGATCCGTGTCGGCGGTTCGACCGAGGTCGAGGTCAAGGAGAAGAAGGACCGCGTCGACGACGCCCTTCACGCCACCCGCGCGGCGGTCGAGGAAGGCATCGTCCCCGGCGGCGGCACCGCGCTGTTGCGCGCCAAGGCGGCCGTTCAGGGCCTCTCGAACGACAACCCGGACGTCCAGGCCGGCATCAAGATCGTGCTGAAGGCCCTCGAGGCCCCGATCCGTCAGATCGCCTCGAACTCGGGCGTCGAAGGCTCGATCGTGGTCGGCAAGATCCTGGCCAACGCCTCTTCGACCTACGGCTTCAACGCCCAGACCGAAGAGTACGTCGACATGCTCCAGGCCGGCATCGTCGACCCGGCCAAGGTCGTCCGCGCTGCGCTCCAGGGGGCGGCTTCGGTCGCCGGTCTTCTCGTGACCACCGAGGCGATGATCTCCGAGGCTCCGCGCAAGGACGCTCCTGCCATGCCAGCCGGCGGCGGCATGGGCGGTATGGGCGGCATGGACTTCTAACCTGTCATGGCCCCCTAGCGGTGCTTTCCCACGGGCCGGATGTCGGCGCGTGGGCGAGCGCCGCGGGGGGCCACGCTCCGCGCAGGCAGTGCCTGCGCACAATATCGATGGCTCACGCAGCACCCGCTTGCGCCTTCGACCGCTCTCGGCACAAACATCAATCCAGATACTACGAGAGGTCGAGACGGCCGGTCCGTAACGCCCTGCGGGCCAGGGCTCGCAGCGTGCAATCGGTCAACGCCGAGCTCGGTCTCGCTCTTCAGGACGGAGCCCATGCGCATTCTCGTCGGCTGTGAGATGACCTACGAGTTTCCGCAGCCCACCCCCGTCATTGCGACGCTCAACGTCCATGCATCGCGCTTCTCCGATCTCGAACGGCCTGATTACCTGATCACGAGTCCGGCGGTTCCGCTGGACGGCTATCGCGACAGCTTCGGGAATTGGTGCAACCGCATGGTTGCTCCGGCAGGGCGCTTCACCCTCAAGACCGACACGATCGTGCGGGACCACGGCAGCGGCGACACGCGGGAGCCGGACGCTCCGGAAATCGCAGTGGAGAAACTGCCTTCGGACAGCGTCCTGTTTCTCCTCGGCAGCCGGTACTGCGAGACCGATCGTCTGTCGTCCATCGCATGGGACTTGTTCGGGCATCTCTCGCCCGGCTGGAGCCGGGTGCAGGCGATTTGCGACTACGTGCACGATCGGATCGTCTTCGGATATGAGCACGCGCGCGCGACCCGAACAGCTTTCGACGTGTTCGAAGAGCAGCGGGGCGTCTGCCGTGACTATGCTCACTTGGCGATCGCGTTCTGCCGCTGCCTCAACATCCCGACACGGTACTGCAACGGTTATGTCAGCGACATCGGCCTGCCCCTGCCGCATGCCCCGGGCGATTTTGCCGCCTGGATGGAAGTATACCTTGGAGGTCGTTGGCACACCTTCGATCCCCGGAACAACAGCTCACGTATCGGCCGGATCCTCATCGCCTATGGTCGCGATGCCGCTGACGTACCCCTGACACTCACGTTCGGTCCCAACCATCTCGCCGAATTTCGTGTCACGACGGAGGAAGCACCGAGTCCGGCCTAGGCTCATTCCTTCATCGAGGCCGGCCGCAGGCCCGACCCCGCTCCCATGGCATCGCGTTCCGGCGTCGGGTCGTGCAGGCGCACGGGTGCGGTAAGACGCTGCACGGCGCCGCTCCACCCCCTGACCTGTCGAGCGGCCTCGTGCGTTCCTAAGTTCGCGTCTGAGTGCGCAAGACAAGCCGTCGCTCAGATCGGGCCGCGCTGCTCGCCCGCAGCCGGGCGACGATGGGTGCGAGGCCGGCGTTGATGGACCATGCCGCCGTGGCGGTCGTGCCCGCGCCCGTCCCACAGGTACAGCACTGCCCAGTTCCGAAGGTCCGCACCTACAGGCACCGGCTCTTCTAGATAGTTCACGCGGCCGTGAACACAGCGACGCCTCATTCTGGCGCCCAAGAGAAACCGGGCGCCCCGCAGGACGCGCGACCGGATCGCGTCCAGCCGATGCAGGTTCCGTCATCACCTCGGCTGTGGGCTACGGATCAAACTGAGGCGGTGGTGATGCTGTTCATCTGGTCGGGTTGGGGGATCGTGGTCATCCCTGTCGTGATCGGCACGGCGGTTGCGGTCGGGGCGCTGGGCGGCTCGGCGCTTCGGGCCCTTGGTCACCCCGAACTCACTTTTCTCGCCGTCAGCCTCGGGCTCTTCGCCGCCGCAGCCGCCAATTGGATCGTCGGCCGGCGTCTGAACGGTCGTCCGCCGCGCGAACTCATCGACCCGGCCACGAACCAGCGCGTTCTTCTCCGCCGTCGTCACGCGCTGTTCTGGGTGCCGGTACAGTACTGGTCGGTGCCAGTTGCGCTCGCCGCGCTCGTCCCGCTGCTCGCCCTGCGCAATCTCTGACTTCGAATTCCAAGATAGCCCTACAGTCGAGGAGATGAGCATGCCGCGTGGCAGCTGTCAGCGTTCGGGAAGACGTCGCCGGCTCGGCGTGGCCGGTCTCGCCACTGTGCTGGCTGCGCCCGCCGGGGCCGTGACACCGGTGACGCCTGTAGGTGTCGAGAGCTGTGACGCCTTCCTAGACGCATACGCGCAGTGTGCAGCAAGCCCAGGCGTGCCGGAGGCCGTTCGTCCGAACATTCGTCAGGGTATCGGCACGCTGCGGGAGAGCTTCCGCGATGCCGTCAGCCGCACTGCGTCCGCCCGACCGACCGTCGCCCAGCAATGCGCCCAGGCCCACGAGGCCGTGCGCAAGAGCATGGTCGACGCCTTCAGGTGCGACTTCCCCGCCCCGCCGCCAGCCTCGCAGGCGCTGCTGCAGGCCGTGCCTCCGGCCCCTGTCACGCAGGCCCCTGCCATGCAGGCCCCTGCCATGCAGGCACCTGCGCGCGCGGATGCCCGGGTCGCGCCACCCCCGCCGAGCCGCGAAGCGCAGGAAGTGGCGAAGGCGAACGCCTACACCGAGGTGCAGAACCACCTCGTGCGTTCCCACCCGCTGGAACGGCAACTCGCCGAGTACCGACGCGACAACGAACGCGTGCTCAAGCTCGGCACGAAGCTGGGTGCCAACGCGTGGTACCACTTCGGCATCGTCGACTTCGATGGGGTGATCGACGAGTTGGAGAAGGCGGCCGCTCTGCCCGGGACCATTCCCGAGATCGACCCGCAGGCCACGCGGCTGCTTGCAGCCTTGCGCGAGCTCAACCCGACGCTGAAGGCGCTGACCCGCTACCAGACCACGCGGGAGTTCAAGGAGGACGGGTACAAGTTCGCCCGGGAGCAGCACACGATCCTCGTACCCAGGGTCGAAGCCGCCGCCAAGGCGATGGACGCCTACGGCACCGCCCTGTTCGAGCGCGAACTCGCCCGGGACGAGCGCCGGATGGCGAGGCTGCCGGAGGACGCCCCGGCACGCCGGCTGCTGGCGACCAGCCTCGCGCTCCGTCGGGCGGTGCAGCGTTTCGAGGCGCTTGGGCCGAAGGCCGACACAGCCCCGTTCCTCGCCGCCCTGGGCGACGTCTCGACGGCCAACCGCCAACTCGGGGCGACCTTCGACGGCATGAACCCCAAAGCCAGCACATCCTGCACCGGCTACGCGGACACCGTGGCGAGCGTGATCGGCCACGGCCGCGACGTCGCGCGGGACATCAAGGCGAAGGGCGACCCGAGCCAGCCGGCGCGGCTGTTCAACGACACCTACAACCGCTCGGTGCGCGATCTGGAATCCTGCCAGCGGTACGAGAGTCGCGCGCGGCCGAGCTGACGGACCGCCGGGAGAGTGCTGGCCCGAAGAACGCCGGCCCGGACAGCGCTGGCCGGCATCCATCGAGTGTGGAACGCCGAGGGGCAGATGATCGTGCCGCTTCATGACGACCGTCGCGACAAACGGCGGCTTCCCCCCGTCGTCTGGCTCATCGCCTGGGTCGTCGGCGTTCCGGCCTTGCTCGGGGGACTCGGGGCCTGGGAGGTCGAGCGCGGGCAGGCGACCGCCGAGAGCGTCACGCGCCGCCAGGTCGAGCTGCCGGTCTCCGTCGTCCAGCTCCGCCTGCTGGCGGCGACGGACCCCTACGCCTCGGTCCGCTTCGAGGGCGCGCGCACGGCCTACGGTGCGGCGCTGGCCGCCGACAGGGCTCAGGAGGCGCTGGCCGCGGTCACGCGCGATCTGCCGCTGGCCCGGGCTCGCGCGTGGATGCCGTCCGCGACGCTGGGCGGCGCGCTGCTGGCACTGCTGGCCGGTCTCGTCGCGCTCGGCGGCGCCGCCGCCGCGGGCCTGTGGGCCCGGCGCTCGCGCGACGCCCTGCTCGCGAGCTTCGGCCTCGTGCGCCGTGTGCTGCCGGTGCTGCTCGGCCTTCAGATCGTGGGCCTGAGCCTCGCGGTGCTGGCGGCCGCGCTGTTCGAGGCCACCGGGCTGTGGTTCACCCAGCGGTTCTCGGCCGGCGAGGCCAAGCTGCTGCTCGCCGCCCTCGTCATCGCCGCCCTTGCGGCCTGGGCCGCGGTGGCGGCGGTGCGCGGCCTGCGCGGGGTCTTCGCGCTGTTCACCCCCGAGCCGATCGATGTCCGCGGCCGCGCCCTCGACGAGGCCGAGGCACCGGGACTGTGGCGCCTCGTGCGCGAGCTCGCCGGGCGCGGGGATGCCCTCGCCCCCGACGCAGTGGTGGTCGGCTTGACCGGGGGGTTCTTCGTCACCGAAGGCGCCGTGCGCCTGGGCTCGAACGGTCGGACGCTGACGGGGCGCACGCTGTACCTGCCGGTCCCGTATCTCGGCGTGCTCGACGGGCGAGAGCTTTCTGCAGTGATCGGGCACGAGCTCGCGCACTTCGCGGGCGAAGACACGGCCTACAGCCGGCGCTTCACCCCGATCTACGCCGGCCTGCATCGCGCGCTGGCCGCGCTGGGCAACGCCGGCCCCGGGGATCTGCTCACCCGTCCCGCCGCGTATGTCGGCCATCGCAGCCTCGGGACCTTCGACGCGGCGGTGGCGCGCTGGAGCCGGGCGCGGGAGTTCGAGGCCGACCGGCGTGGCGCCCTCGTCTCTGGAGCACCGCCCGCAGCCTCCGCCCTGCTGCGGGTCGGCGTTCTCGGGCCCGTGGTGGGGGAGACGCTCGGATCTGCCTTCGACGAGCCCGACGCGGCCCCCGACGATCTCGTGGCGGGCGTACTCGACGCGATCCCGGCAACCGGCTTCCCCGACCCCGGGTCGCACCTCGACGACCGGCAGGCACACCCCACCGACACCCACCCTCCGGACCGGCAGCGGATCGCGGCGCTCGGCGTGCCGCTCGACGCGGAGCTGTTCGCCCGTGCCGCCCGTCCCTTGACCGAGGCCGACCGCGCCTGGCCGGCCGCCCTGGTCGCGGACTGGGCCGGCCTGTGCTGCGGGCTCAGCGCGGACTTCCTCACCGGGGCCCGGGAGCACCGTGCTGCCGAGCGAACGTACCTGGAAGAGGCCGCGGCGGCCGTGCCGGTCGAGGAGACGCTGGTGCATGAGAACGGCTCTCCGATGGTCTGGACGATGGGGGTCCTCGCCCTCCTTTTCGCCGGGGCCGGCGCTGCGCTGCTGCTGTACCCCCGCGCACTCGGCATCGCGCAGGATGCCTTGGCCCAGCAGATCCTCGTGGGCGTCGTCGCGGCGGGTGTCGCGTGGGCAGGGATCTACGCTGCACGTGTGCATCGACGCGGCCGGATACCGCTGCTGGTGCTGACGCCGGACGCGCTGCGCTCGCCGCTCCTCGACGGTGCGGTCGTTTGGCAGGACGTGGCGGACTTCCAGGTCACGCACGGCAAACGGCTCACCTTGACGCTGGCCCTCGCGCCGGAGGCCACGCTGCCGAGGGCCAAGCGCCTGGTGTCGCAGGCCCGGGTGAGCCGACGGCGAAGGCAGGTCAGCGTGCAGTCGCTCGGGGCGCGCGGCCTCAAGCCCGACGCCTTCGCCGCGCTGATCGGGCGTTACCTCGCGGCCTCCCGCGCCCGCGTACACCTGTCCGCGACAAGTACGGGGATCTGATCAGTCGACCACAGGCACACGACTCCCCGAGGGCCGGTTCGACGCCGCGCCGTGGCTCGTCGTGCCGAGAACAAGACGACGCGAGCTGCTGAGTCGGAAGACACGGTTGTGACCGAGCGTTCGACCGGTGCTTCAAGACTGCCGCCCTCGGTGGCCGGATCACACGCGGAATGTCCGCTCATCTGTCTCCTCGCCAAGCCAGGCCGCCGAGATGAGACGACCCTGGAACCGATGCTCCAGCGATGTGAGGCTGCCCGAAAGCGGTCTGACAGCCTCGGAGAACGGCCGCCGAACGACCGGGCGGCCCTTCCTCCAACCCAACCCTGCCTCTCACGACGGCCTTATGGGTAGGGACGACGTCGCCCGGCGGTCTGCGGATCAGCCTCGAACAGCGTCGGCCCCGGACGAATATGCCTCGTTTTCGGCCGACCTGCTTGTCCCAGTTCGCGAAGGGTCAGAGTTATAGCTCAGGCTCGGAGGGGTAGGGGAAGGTTTCCACGATGGCTGGCGTCCGCTGCATCGGCTTCCTGCTCTGCCCGGACTTCGATTTCATGGGCTTGGCCGTGACCTCGCCCTTCGCCGTCGCAAACCGATATGTCGCCGACACGACCTACGACATCCGGTTCCTGTCAGAGGCCGGCGGCCTCGTTCGATCGGGGTGCGGCCCTGCTGTCGAGACCCAGCGCCTGAGCGAACCGTCCGCCTTCGACACGATCATCGTCGCCGCGGGGATCAGCCTCCCTGAATCGAGCCCGGACTTCCTCGCCTACCTACGCCAAGCGGCCCGCTCCGCACGCCGCTTGGCGGGCCTGTGCCTCGGCGCCTTCGCCGTAGCCGATGCCGGCCTGCTGGACGGGAGGCGCGCCACAACCCACTGGCGCTATGCGCCCCAGTTCCGCGCGCGCTATCCCGACTGCGCCCTCGATATCGGCAAGATCTACGTCGCGGACGGCAACATCTGGACGTCCGCTGGCATGTCGGCGGGAATCGATCTCGCCGTCGGAATGGTCGAGGCCGACCATGGCCGGCACGTGGCCCGTACCGTGGCGCGGGGCCTCGTCATGGAGCGCCGCCGGGCCGGGGGGCAGGCTCAGCATTCGGCGATGCTCGACTTCGACGCGCCGAGCGACCGGATCCAGAGCGTCCTCGCCTATGCGCGGCAGAACCTGCGGCGTCCGCTGACCACGGAGGATCTAGCCGCGGTCGCCTGCCTCAGTCCTCGCCAGTTCACGCGGGCCTTCCGAGCCGAAACCGGCGTCTCGCCCGCCAAGGCGATCGAGGTGATGCGCGTCGAGGCTGCCAAGCACATGCTGGAACAGAGCCGCCTGCCCATCGAGGAGATCGCCGGTGCCACCGGTTTCGCGCACCGCGAGCGCATGCGTCGGGCTTTCCTGCGCGTCCAGGGAGAAGTCCCGCGGGCGATCCGCCGGGCCGCGGGACCGCTCGCCGTCGTCTGACGCGTCGGCACGTCCGAAAACGAGGCAATTATGACGTGGTGGGTGCCAAGACCGCTGCGTAAGCATGGCCGCGGGGGCTGCGTATTGCTGGGAAGTCGTTGCCATGGTGAGCCTGACGATCAACGGTCTCCAATATGCAGTCGACGCGGAGCCCGAGACGCCGCTGCTCTTCGTCCTGCGCGATACGCTCGGGCTGACCGGCACGAAGTACGGCTGCGGGATCGCCCAGTGCGGCGCCTGCACCGTCCATCTCGACGGGCAGGCGACGCGCTCCTGCCAAGTGCCGCTTGAGAGCGTCGGCACCCAGGCCGTCACCACCATCGAGGCGATCGAGCAGGACGCGATCGGCCGAAAGGTCGTCGAGGCCTGGGTCGCGCTTCAGGTGCCGCAATGCGGCTATTGCCAATCCGGTCAGGTCATGGCCGCCGCCGCCCTGCTGAAGCAGACGCCGCGCCCGACCGACGGCGACATCGCCGACGCGATGACGAACCTGTGCCGGTGCGGGACCTACAACGCCATCGCCGCCGCCGTGCGGCAGGCCGCCGCCTGAGGAGCCCGCTATGCATCCGCGCCTCCCCTCTTCTGCCCCATCCCGTCGCCGCTTCCTCGCGGGTGCCGGCGGCGCCCTCGTTCTCAGCGCCCTCCTGCCGGCGCGCTCGGCCCGTGCCGAGGCCCAGGGCCCTGCGGAGGGGGCGGGTGCCCTCGCGCCAAAGCCGGGGACGCGGGTGTCCGCCTTCCTGGAGATCCACCCGGACGGCACCATCAGGCTGCTCAGCCCCTTCGTGGAGGGCGGCCAGGGCATCGCCACCGGCATGGCGCAGATCGTCGGGGAGGAACTCGACGTACCGCCGTCCCGCTTCGTCGTCGAATGCGCGCCGCCCGGCCCGGACTACGCCGTCGTGAACGGCATCCGCATGACCGGCGGCAGCTTCTCGACCCGGTCGAGCTACGAGACGATGCGCCGCCTCGGCGCGACCGCCCGCGACCTGATGATCCGCGCGGCGGCGGCCAAGCTCAAGGTGCAGGTCGGCGAACTCACCACCCGCGACGGACTCGTCCTGCACGCGGCTACGAGCCGCGCCATCCCCTACGGTGACCTCGCGGGGGACGCGCTGAAGCTGAAGCCGAACCCGTCCGTTCCGCTGCGCGACCCGGCGACCTTCCGCTACATCCGCCAGCCGGTTCCCCGCCTCGACGTGCGGGACAAATCCACGGGCCGCGCGATCTACGCCATCGACCAGCGGGTCGAGGGCATGCTCTACGCCGCCGTGCAGCACGCGCCGCGCCTCGGCACGGAGCCGAAGACCCTCGCCAACGCGGACGAGGTCAGGGCCATGCCGGGCGTGCACTCGGTGCACCGCCTGCCGGGTGCCGTGGCCGTCGCCGCCGACAGCTGGTGGCGGGCGCGAAAGGCCGTCGAGGCTCTCAGGGTCGACTGGTCAGCGCCCAAGCCCGGCGGCATCGACACGGTCGCCGCCGATTTCTCGTCCGAGGGAATGCTCGCCGCGCTCAAGGCTTCGGCCGATCCGGGCCACGTGGCCGAGGAGCAGGGCGACGTCGCCGGTGCCTTCGCCAAGGCCGCCAAGGTGGTCGAGGCGGATTACGACGCGCCCTACCTCGCCCACGCGCAGCTCGAGCCGCCCTCGGCGATCGCGCGCTTCGACGGTGACGGCACCCTCGATGTCTGGCTCCCGAACCAGATGCCGGAGGTGTTCCAGGCCGTATCGGCGAAGGTCGCCGGGCTCCAGCCAGCCCAGGTCCGCATCCACTCTCCGATGCTCGGTGGCTTCTTCGGCCGCCACTTCACCTACGAGGCCGGCAACCCGTTCCCGCAGGCGATCCTGCTCGCCAAGGCGACCGGACGGCCCGTGAAGGTGCTGTGGTCGCGGGAGGAGGAATTCAGCCGCGACGCGGTGCGGCCCTTGAGCTTCAGCCGCTTCCGCGCGGCGCTGGACGCGGCGGGGCAACCGACAGCGATCGAGGTGCGCACGATCGGTGAAGGCCCGATCGGACGCTACTTCAGCATGATGATGCAGACGCCCGTCGACCCTTCCGCGGTCGAGGGCATCGTCGAGAAGCCCTACGCCGTACCGAACCGGCGCATGACCTTCACGAAGGTGGCCCACCCGGTGAACATCGCGTTCTGGCGGTCGGTCGGGCATTCGATGAACGACGCGTTCTACGAGAGCTTCCTGGACGAGATCGCCCAGGCCGGCAGCCAGGATCCGTTTGCGCTCCGCATGGCACTCCTCCAGGGCAGCGCCCGGCACCGGACCCTGCTTTCGACGGTGGCCGAGATGTCCGGCGGCTGGCAGCGCGGGCCTTACCGGATCGAGGGCGGGATGCGCGCCCGCGGCCTCGCCATGGCCTCGCCCTTCGGATCGGAGACGGCGACCATCGCGGAGGTTTCGGTGGAGGGCGGGGAGGCTCGCGTCCACAACCTCTGGATCGCCTTCGACCCCGGCAGCATCGTGAACCCCGCCATCGTCAAGGCGCAGGTGGAGTCGGCGGCGGCGCTCGGCCTCTCCTCAGTCCTGTTCGAGCAGATCGTCTACCGCGACGGCGTGCGGCAATCCCAGAACTACGACACCTATCCGGTCCTGCGCCGGGAGCACATGCCGAAGGTTCACGTGCGCATCGTCGAGAGCGGCGCGCCGATGGGCGGGGTCGGTGAGCCGGGCCTCCCGGGCGTGCCGCCCGCCGTCCTCAACGCCGTTGCGGCGCTCACCGGCCAGCGGATCCGCGCGCTCCCGATCGCCAACACCAAGCTCTCCGCCGCCTGACCAGGGATCCGCGATGACACAGAATACAGGCACGGCGCTCGTGACGGGCGCCTCCTCGGGGATCGGCGCGGCTTATGCCGAGCAACTGGCCGCCCGGGGCCACGACCTCATCCTCGTTGCCCGCGACGCGGTCCGGCTGCGGGCGGCGGCCGACCGCATCGGGCGAGAGACCGGCGTGAGCGTCGAGGTCCTGCCCGCCGACCTGACCAGCCCGGCGGATCTCGCGGCAATCCGGGACCATGTCGCCACGGAGGCGGGTCTCCAACTCCTCGTGAACTGCGCCGGGCTCGGGCCCCTGGGGCCGTCCCTCGACAGTCCGGCGGACCTCTACGACGGGATGCTCGACCTCAACGTCCGGGCGTTGCAGACCCTGACCTTCGCGGCGGCGAGAGCCTTCGCCGAGCGGGGAAGCGGGACCATCGTCAACGTCTCCTCGGCCGTGGCCCTCCTCCCCGAGCGCTTCAACGCCGCCTATGCGGCGAGCAAGGCCTTCGTCCTCGCGCTGACGCAGGGGCTCGCGGCAGAGGTCGGCGGCAAGGGCGTTCGTCTCCAGGCGGTGCTGCCCGGCGTCACCCGCACCGCGTTCTTCGATCGGACGGGCGCGGATATCGGGCAGATCCCGGCGGAGATGATCATGGAGCCCGACGCTCTCGTGGCGGCGGCCCTCGCCGGGCTCGACGCGGGCGAGGTCGTCACCATCCCCTCGCTGCCGGACATTGCCGATTGGCAGGCCTCCGAAGCAGCCCGGTTCCGCTTGGGCCCGAACCTCTCCCATCGGGTGCCGGCTGCCCGGTACGGTCTCGGCTGATAGAACGGGCGTTCCGGTACCTGTGTGAGTGGGAGATCGTCGGTGCTGCAGGTCGTCGCGAACGCGCAGGACGCGTCCTCTTCGGAGGTTGCCCTGGCGGCCCATAGCCCCCCGGAGCAGCCCAAGCGTCCGGGAGGCTGGCGGCAGGTCGAGGCGTTGCCCGTCGGCCTGTTCGCGGCGGTGATGGGCCTGACGGGCCTCAGCGTCGCCTGGAGGTTGGCGCATGTCCGGTACGGGACCCCGCTCTGGCTCGCAGAGGCTATCGGTCTCGCGGCCTGCGCCGCCTTCGTCGCCATCGCGGCGGGCTATGCCGCCAAAGCCTTCATCGCCGCCCCGGCGGTGCGCGCCGAGTTCCGCCACCCCATCGCCGGCAACCTGTTCGGCACGCCGCTGATCAGCCTGCTCCTTCTGCCGATCCCGCTGGCGCCCCTGAGCCTCACCGTGGCACGCGCGTCGTGGATCGTCGGTGCCGTCGGCATGACCCTGTTCGCTTGGCTGATCGTGACCCGGTGGCTCAGCGACCGGCAGCAGGTCGCGCATGCGACGCCAGCCTGGATCGTGCCGGTGGTCGGCCTCCTGGACGTCCCGCTCGCGCTTCCCATGCTCGGACTGCCGCCGATGCAGGGCGTGATGGTTTTCGGCCTGGCCGTGGGGTTGTTCTTCGCCGTACCCCTGTTCACGCTGATCCTGTCCCGTCTCCTGTTCGAGCCGCCGCTGCCGGCCGCGCTGCAGCCGTCGCTCCTGATCCTCGTCGCGCCCTTCGCGGTGGGGTTCTCGGCCTATGTCGCGACCACCGGCGCGGTCGATCTGTTTGCGGAGGCGCTCTTCGCGGTCGCGCTGTTCCTGCTCGCCGTGCTGCTGCCGAAGCTCGCCCAATTCGGGCGCGCCTGCCCGTTCCGCGTGTCGTGGTGGGGCGTGAGCTTCCCCCTCGCCGCGGTGGCGGTCGCGGCGCTGCGCGTCGCAACGGTACAGCCGGGGCCTGCCACCGATCTTCTCGCCCTCGGCCTGCTCACCCTCGCGACGCTGGTCATCGCGTGGCTGCTCGGTCGGACGCTGATCGGCCTCGCCCGTGGGGAGCTGCGCACGCTGGTACAGTGACGTTCAGTTGCAGCGCAGCGGCTCATCCGCGGCACAGCAGAGGCTGCAGAGCAGCGGATGGTAGTCGCTCGGTCCGGGCCTCCGAACTTGAGTGATACCGTCGCTCGGCCAGAGCCGAAAAGCTTGGGAGCTGCATTTCCATAATGCACCGAGTTCACTTTGCTTGCGGATCCCGGCGGCAGGCGCCGCGATGCGGGGATGCCGGTATGCGCCGGCGAACGGGTCCGGCGTTCGAACGGCTCAGCCGAACCGCTCGCCGCTGGCACGCACGGCCCATGCGTCAGATTCGGAACGAGGCGACGCCCTGCGCGCGGATCTCCGCGAGGTTCTGGGCGGTGCGCGGCGTGTCGTGAAGACGCTCCTCGAACAGCGGTACGCGACCGAGCAGCTGGGCTGCATCCTGTACAGGGGCCTCGAATTTCGGTCCGCGCGCTGACCGGGCGCCGTCTTGCGCGTCCCCCCGTAGCGCGACCCGCCTCTCCGGGCTCCCATTCCGGATCACCCGCTCTCGTCGGAGGTCGTTTCGATCCGATCGATGTCCATCGCGGACCTTCCGACCGGCCGCCGCTCCGTCGGTCGCCTCTCCGGCCTCCATTACCGTGAAGCAGGGCGGCTGCCTTCGGCCGACCCGCAGCACGGGCTTGAGCGTCGTATCGCAGGGGTTGGCGATTGTCCGATCCGGGGCAAACGCCTGAGGATCCGGTCACGATCAGCTCTATGGAACCTGCGGGTCCCGGTGATCACTCATAGCCGATGGCGCATCGGTGATCTCGTCCATGACGAGTTGGTTCAAGGCACAGACGAACGACGACAGCCGGTAGCCGTCGTGACGCGAGAGAGCGTTGTCGAAAGCCCGGACGTTCCAGAACGGGTCGTTGGGGCGGGTGATCGGTGCGATGCCGGTCAACTGAAGACCGTGCAGGAAGCGCGCGGCCGGGCCGCTCTCGTCGGACCGGCTCGGCACGAGGTCGGCGCTGTCCCAGAAGGTACCGCGCCGGGCGGCGCGCGCCGTTCGGGCTCGGGTCAGCCAGCGGTCGGAGCGCGGGCAGTCCAGGGCGGCATCAGCGAGGGTCGCATAGGGATGGTGCTTCTCGAGACCCGGAGCATCGAGCCCGAGCAGTTCGTGGGTCGTGCCGAAAGGTGCAGCCGAAGGCTGGGTATCGGCCAGCACGCCGGCCGCCGGCCGCGGCGGGTCGAGATTGCCGATCGTGTGCGAATCCTCGCGCGCGGTGTTCTGGAACGGGAAGGTTGCAGCCAGCAGCGATAGCGTGTGCAGCGGGAGCGTCAGCAATCCGGCTCCGAGGCCGACAGGCGGTGGCGGGCTGCAGCTTTCGCCACGAGGCTGGCGGCCCTCGAACCGCGCCGCCACACGGTCGAGGAAGCCAGCGGCGGGGCGGAAGTCGAACTTGAAGGTCGGAAACAGGTCGTGCGTCGCCCAATCGTAGTCGACGCCCGCATCGAACATGCTGTCCGTCGCCGAGAGCCGGCTTCGGATCTTCCGGCGGGCGGCGGCGAAGGCGTCGTCGACATCAAGGCCGATCCACGCGCAATCGCCGGGCCGCAGCCCGCCGGCCGGGAAGGCCAGGGCCGCAGTGACCGACATCAGGACCGGCCTCTGGTCGGCGGGAAAGTAGCCGTCGTCCCGGGCGACCTCGGAGGCCGGCGTGTGCACGTCGGCATGGTCGGCCAGCTTCATCCAGACCTCGCGCTGGATCGCGGTCCATTTGCTCGCTTCGGAGGCGGGATTGATCAGGACCACAAGATTGCCGAGGACCGGCGGCAGCGTCTCTCCGAACCGGTGGCGGCGCACCGCCTTCACCACGTCGTCCTTGAGGCCGCTGGCCAGCATGTTACCGCCGAGGCTGTGCCCGGCGACGATCAGCTTATTGTGCGCCCCCGGCGCGCTGAGCGTCGTCTCGAGTGTGCGCAGGGCTGAGATCGCCGCCGGCGCGATGGCTTCGCTTACCGGCTTCCGATCGAACAGGGTGGCGCCGGCCGACAGGTTTCCGAAGAAGCCGCCGATCGCGTCGCCGAACCAGAGCCGCAGGCCCCGCTCGTCGACGCGAGCTCCGCGCCATCCGACATAGACGGCCGTGACGTCCATGTCGCAGACGCTCGGGTCGCTCCGGCAGCGCTGCGCAAGAAAGCGGGCGGCGTGAGCCGCGTAGAGGCGCAGGTCTGCCACGTTGCCGTCGCCGATCCGCGCGTCGTGTCGCCAGCCGTGAACGAACGCGATCACATAGTGCGACCCCGTCGAAAGATGCTTCTTCAGGGCATCGAGCTGCGTGATGACGGGCTTGACCATCGTGGACGGCATGCCCTTGGCCCGCATCTCGGTATCCATGGCATGGCGCAGCATCGCGCTGTCGATGGCCGTGTCGCTCGCCCCCTCGCGGGAGACCAGTGCGTAGGGTTCGCCGTCTTCTTGGAACTCGATGAAGCCGAGGTGGTAGGCGAGGTCCTGCCCGCCGGCCTCGCGGGCCGGGACAACGTGGCGCTGGAGGGCGCAGCGCAGCCGTGTCGCCCAACGCATATCGGCCGCGATCACCGCGCCTTCGTCGTTGCTGGCGTCGACCCATCCGTCGCCGTCGGACGGCATCGCGGTCCGCAGGGTTTCGCGGCCGGTATCGGCCAGGATCGTCCAACCTTTCGCGAGCCCGTCGCGGCATTCGGCGAGGCTCGGGTCGAGGTTGCGATAGGCGCGCGCCTTGTCCGTCGAGAGCACGACGTAGTTCAGAAACAGGATGCCGACGGCCCCGAGGACGAGCGCACCGGCAATCCGGGTCGTGCTCCGCAACGCGTGCAGGACTCCACGAGCGAGCCTGAAGGCCGCCCGACGTGCGGCGTGCCGCTGCTCTCCCTGAGCCCCCACCCGTCCCACGCTCATTGCGCCCCCAGCGTGCCGGGCAGCATCGACAGTCTCCGCAAGAGCCGGAACGCATGAGGCGACATCGAAATGTCGCGTTGCCCTGCCGCTCTTCTTCCGACGTCGATGCTCCAATACGGCACGAGCGATGATGATTCGGTCTCGGTAACTGCGCCGCCCCGGATGCGAAGTCTTACCGGTCGAACCGGAAGGGATCCATCATGATGCGCGCACTTCTGCCGGCTGTCGCTCTCCTCGCCGGAACAAGCGTGGCCATGGCCTCCTTATCGGCCCTTGTCGGCGCCTGGGGGCACGATTTCGTCGTCACGCCGTTCGAGCCGATCCAGCTGATGGTCGCGATGGCAACCGATAAGGCTACCGGCAAGCAAATCAACGTCATCAAGATGCCGGACGGTCAGGTGATGGCGGTCGTGCCCTTCGACCAGATGGCGAAGATGCTGGAGACGGATCGCAAGAGTCCACATCCTACAAATGGGGCAAGATGAGCGATCGGGCGCGAGACCGGAACCTGATTGATGGTGGTCGTTGAAAGAGGTTTTGTAATCTGAGCCGCTGAAACCCTAAAGCGTGTTCGTGCCGACGATGCAAAATCCATGTCCGAAAGGATCGCTGCAGAAGGCGACGGGGGGAAAGCCCGAGACGCGGTGCACCTGCTCTGGTCGCGCGCCCTTCGCCACGGCGCGTGCAAGCGTCGCCTCGAAGTCGTCGACACGGAAATCGATGTGCACCGGTGTCCAATGGCGCTCATACCGGCGAAGGTCGTCGCTTCCCGGGGCAGGCGAAGATCCAGCCGGTTTGGCAAGAAGTCCGATCGTTTCATCCCCCAGCGTCAGCCTCGCGTAGCCGGGATGAGGCCGGGAGGTCTCGATGAAACCGAAGACGTCACCGAAGAACGTCAGCCCCTCATCGATCGACGGGACGTCGATGGAAACAGTCACCTTCATCTCAACCGTTCCATTCGCTCGTATGTTGCCCGGTCTGTGTGGAGCTGAACGCGCATCAGGCCTCGAGCCGGCCACACCCCACGGTCCATCATGCGTCGGCTGCCCACCCGGATCTGTGCCTTCGCCGACAGGTTGGTTCCGCGCTGTGAGGCCGTACCCGGTTGTCTTCCGGCGGTCAGCGCGTCAGCACGATGTGGGTCGCAAGCTCCGTCGCGACCGTTTCCGTCACCCGGTAGCCGAGGCTCGGCAGGTCGATGCCCGAGAACAGGTTCTTGCCTCGGCCCAGGACGATGGGAGACACCGCGAGGTGCAATTCATCGATCGCGCCCGCGAGCAGATACTGGCGAACCGTCGACACACCGCCACCGATCTTGACATCCAAGTCGCCGGCGGCGGCCCTGGCTTGGTCGAGTGCCGCCTCGATCCCCCCGGTGACGAAATGGAAGGTGGTCCCGCCCTCCATGACGATGGGCGCCCGGGCGTGGTGGGTGAGGATGAAGGTCGGCGCGTGATACGGGGGATTGTCGCCCCACCAGCCCTTCCAGTCCGGCCCGCCCCAATCGTCGCCGGCAGGCCCGAACATGTTGCGGCCGAGGATGAAGGCGCCGAAGCCATCCATCGCGGCGTCGGCGAAACGATCGTCGGTCCCGCCCTCTTGCCCGATCATCGATCGGAAGGCCCGCGTCGGGAAGAACCACCGCATCAATTCCGGGCCCCCCTTCCCGAGTGGATGCTCCAGGCTCTGGTCCGGGCCCGCCCCGAAACCATCGATGGAGACCGCGAAACCTCGCGCGCGCACCTTTCCCATGGGCGTCAGGCCTGTGCGCCGAGGACGACGATCAGATCGTCCAACTGCGCGAATTGCTCGCCCCACCCGCTCGTGCTCCCGGACGCCAAGGCCTGGTCGAGGGCTTCCTTCGAGGGGAAGAGTTCGTGCACGACGACGTCCGTCGCGTTGTCCCGTTCCCCGAACGTCACCGTGGTGAGGGCTCCGTCCTCGCCCCCTTCGTCGTTGGTCCAGACGAGGCGGGCGTGAGGTGTCACCTCGACGTATCGGCCGAAGAACGTCACGGGCTGCTCCGCGGACGGGTGGCCCATCACCAGCCGGTACGTGCCGCCGGTGCGGATATCGGCCTCGAACGCGATCAACGAGACCCCGCAGGATTGGGGCACCCACCATCGCTCGAACAGCTTCGGCTGTGTCCACGCATCGAAGACGAGCGGCGCCGGGCCTTCGACGGTTCGGGTGATGACGAGGTCCCTGTCCGATTTCCGCTCCACCCGCGCCGGGGCCTTCGCCGGGATGGCGTCACTCGGTCCATCTGCCCTCATCAGCTTCTCGCTCGTCATCGAGAGCCTCCCTTCACGCCGCCAGGCGCGGGCCGGCGAGGCCGAGCCTGTTGCCTGCCGGATCGGCGACGTTGGCGGAGTAGCTGCCCCCGGGAATCGGATCTGGCCCCTGAAGCACCGTGCCGCCGAGCGCGCGGGCCGTCGCGAGCGCGGCATCGATATCAGCCACGTGAACGTACCAGTTCCATCGGGCCGGCGCTCCGGTGATTGCGCTCGACATCACCGCGCCGGGGCGTAGGTCGCCTCGGCCGATGAAGGCGTACTCGCCCATCTCGCCCATCGGCATCGCCCCGAGCTTCTCCCATCCGAACAGCGCCCCGTAGAACGCGAAGGCCGCCGCCGGGTCTGGGGTGGCGAGTTCGATCCACACGCCCTGACCGAGGGTCTGCTCCGATCCGAGGGGGACGGGTCCGAAGACGTGGCCCTCGCCGGGCCGCGCCGCCTTCATCACGGCGAAGACGACATCCTGCGGGTCGCTCACCAGGGCGAACCGGCCGACATGGGGGATGTCGACCGGTCCGAACCGGATCCGACCGCCGAGGTCCGCCACACGGGAAGCCATGGCGTCGACGTCTTGCGTCGCGAGGTAGACCACCCAGCCGGGAAAGCCGGGAGCCTGGGCCATCGATTGCCGGATCCCGGCCACGGGCTTCCCGCCAGCCTCCGCGACTCGGTAGCCGCCATGCTCCGGCATCGGCGAGGGTGCGATGCGCCAGCCCGCGACAGCCTCGTAGAAGGCTTGTGCCGCGTCCTGATCGGCCGCGTTCAGCTCGAACCAGATGGGCGTACCCTCGACAATTGGCACCCGGCGCTCCTCCATGACAACGGACGCGTCCGCCGCGCCCCGGAACCGCTCGCGGCCCCGCTTTGCCCAAGGCTGACATTTTTTGGTTACACTAGGCAACCATGCAGTCAGAAAAAATAACTAGACGCGCCTCTGCGCCGCGCGAGCGTCGGTACGACGACGCTTGCGGTACCGCGCTCGCCCTGGAGTTCATCGGCGAGCGTTGGTCGCTGCTCATCATGCGCGAGCTGGTCTTCGGCCCCCGCCGCTTCGGCGAGATCCGGGCAAACCTCCCCGGCATCAGCGCCAACGTGCTGACGCAGCGCCTGGTGAGCCTGGGGGAGGCCGGCATCGTCCTGCGCCATCAGTTGCCGTCTCCGGCCAACGTGCAGGTCTATGATCTGACGGAGTGGGGCCGTCAGGCCGCTCCGCTGATGCGCGACATGGGACGCTGGGCTGCCCGTTCACCGCGGCACGACCCGCTCCTCTTCATGTCGGCCGCGTCCGCCATGATGTCGCTTCAAGCCCTGGTCGACCACAGGCGAGCCGCCGAGTTGTCCGCGTCGGTCGCCTTCCACTTCCCCGGCGAGGATTTCGTCGTGACGGTGACCGGCGGCGAGATCGTGGTGAACCGTGGGGTCGTGGAGGCTCCCGACATCACGTTCACGGGTGACACGATGGCGATGCGCCGCACGATCTATGGCAAGGCACCTCTGGCCAAAGACGGCGCGGGCGGAACGCTCGCCTTCGCAGGCGCGGTCGATCTCACACAATCCTTCGTCGATCTCTTCGCTCTGCCCGCCAAGACTCCTTGAGAGGGTCTGGACAGTCAGGTCGATGTTCCGGGATTGTGCCAAGGGCTCTCCAGGCTGCGCGAGGGCGGTCCGCCGTGCAGGTGCGGCCGTACCGCTGCCAGCCGCGCGGCCGAAGATTGTCGCGTGGCGCAACGCGAGCGGCATGGATCCGTCCGCTCTTCGGGCACACCCTCGCCGACGTGGACCGGCGGCTGTCGGTCAGTCCAGGCGACACGCAGCACTGCCTGAACGTCGGTGACCGGTGGTTTTGCGACTGGCTACGGCCCGCTCCGTGCCGCAAGAGCGGCACGTCGTGCGGCTCAGGTGAACTGAGCTGCTCTATCAAGATCCGTCATGTCGGACGATCCGCCGCCTCGAACGGGCAGACCTCCTGTCCGCGCCGGCCTGTCCGCCGCGCGGCTCGGTCCGCAGGAGCTGTCCCACCGGCGCATCCGCCTTTTGAGCCCCCGCGAGGGAGCAAACGCCCGCGGGGCCAGTTGATGTAACGGCACTTAACATTCGCGAGGCGACGATGGTTTGGCTTGAGATCGCGCCCGACCAAGTTGAGAATCTCGCCCAGGAGGCGCAGGCAAGGATCGAGCAAAGCCTCGCGCGATCGGGCGCCGACAGAGCTGCCTTCTGGCATGCCGTAGCGCTGATCTACCGCCGCGGCCTGCCGACCGGTGTGCTTCCGCAGGCAGGACCCGGATTGCCGGCGGCCGTGCGCGACCAATTGGGTCGTCGCCTGCACGCATGTTACGCCTCGATCCTGACCGAGGCGCAGCCCCAGCGGCATCTCGCGCTCATCGCGCAGCTCGATGCGGCATTGACGGCCCAAGGCGAGGCGACCGCGTTTCGCACCGAGCTTCTGGCCGCGCTTCCTGATCTGCGCGCCTACGCGAGATCGCTGACCATGGATCCATGCCGCGCCGACGACCTCGTGCAGGAGACACTGGTCAGGGCATGGGCGAACCAGCATCGCTTCGCGCCGAACTCCAACCTTATGGGCTGGCTGTGCACCATCCTCCGAAACCACTTCTACACCGAGTGCCGCAAGCGCAAGCGGGAAGTCGAGGACGTCGACGGCGCTGCGGCAACGCAGATGGTTGCTCCGGCCGCCCAGGAGCATGGAGTCGAGCTTCGGACAGTCTGGGCCATGCTCGGCAGGCTGCCGCGACATCAGCGTGAGGCCCTGCTGCTCGTGGGCGCGCAGGGTCTGACCTACGAGGCGGCTGCCGATCTCGTGGGATGCAAGGTCGGCACGGTCAAGAGTCGCGTCAGCCGTGCGCGCGCGTTCTTGGCCGCCTCACTCGAGAGCAGGGATGCACGAAGCCCGGCTTGAGCCGGACAGCCTACGCAACTCGCGATGGCGGACTGGTACACGCGATGAAGCTGACGCGTCCCTGGCGGTGCCGATCCCGCGTGGTTGGGGTGCGGTTCGCTCCAGGCAGATACAGGGGCCTCAGTGCCGTGCGGCGAGGCCCGAGGGGCTGACGATGAGGACGGTGCTGCTCGGCCGGGCACACCGACACTGCCCGGCGCGCCGTTCTGCCGTGATGATCTCGCCGTGCGCCCGGAGGAGGCCCGAACGGTTTCGGCGCTTCGCGCGTTTCTGGTGACCCAACACGATGATGTGCCGGGAGGGTGCCATGCATACCTGGAGGGCGATGGATCGGGCGCCGCACGATGGGCGGTGGATCATCGCCATCAACCGCGACGAGCCAGACCAGCGCGCCATCATCCGGTGGGATCCCAAATCCATCGACGATCGATCGCCGTGGCACGTGGCTTCCTGCGAGCACAGCTACCGCACTGATGCTTTCACCCACTGGATGCAATTCCCGGACTGCCCATCCGTCGGGACCAGAAGCGCAGTCCAGCAAGCCGAAGGAGATCGCGATGGCGGCGGATGCATCGGTGGTCCTCTCCCTGCGAGTTGAGCCCTGCCCGGAGGACCCGTCGCGCTATCGCTGGGTCATCTGCGATCAGGACTGCATCTTGCGGCAGTGCATCTACTCGTTGCCCGATGAGCCGACGGCGCTCAGGCAAGGGGAGGCCGCACTGCGGGAGGTGACTGCCATGTGGCGGGATGCAAATTAAAGCGATTTCACTTGCGACTGTCGCCCGCGCCCAAGGTGGCTGATGCTTGACGTTGCGGCGGTGCCGTGCGTGCCGTGGTCGGCAATCAGTTGAAGTTTTGAAGCGGCATCTGAACGATGTCGGGTTGACGATCGAGCAGTGTCGCGCGCGCCTGAGTCTATCAAACGACCGTCCCGCGACGGCGGACAGCGTGTCGACCTTGGCCCTGGACGTCGGGCACTACATTCAGCGCGCGGAGGCTGCACAACCCGATGAGGCCATCACCGAGCGGCCTCCTCGCAGCGGCCGCGAGTGATGAAGGAGGCCGGTGTGGCCTGACCTGGATCCCCCACCGCCGATCCGCCTCCCGCACGACCGCGGCTGTCGCGTGCCCGCTCGTGAGCGAACGGGTCGCGGTGTTCGCGCGCGGCCGACGTTTCGAGGGAAGCCACGCACATCGGAGGGGGCCGCGGAGATCCCTTCCTGAACATCGCGCGCCACAGCGTAGTGCGTGCGCTGACGGGGCAAATTTAGGCTCTGATTTCCCGCCGTCGGAATTGGAGTTGTGATTGTGCCGCAGTTGGCTTACAAGTCACATATCGATCTTTGGCCAGACATTCGGCCGTATCGCCTTATCAGGGCGAGCGCACTGCATATCTCCCATTTTCGACGACCAACGCTCGAGCGCGTGTTTCATGTGCGCTCGACCCATTCGTTTGCGAATAAAGATACGGAATACCTATGAGCATCGGCACCGTTAAGTGGTTCAACGACACCAAGGGCTTCGGCTTCATCCAGCCGGATGACGGCGGCAAGGACGTGTTCGTGCACATCTCCGCCGTCGAGCGCGCCGGCATGAACAATCTGGTCGAAGGCCAGAAAGTCTCTTACGAGATGGAGACCGACCGTCGCAGCGGCAAGCAGTCCGCCGGCAGCCTTCAGGCCGCTTGAGCGCGTTCATCTCACGATGACGAATATCGAAGTCGCTCCCGCAAGAGCGACTTCATCTGTTTTTCGCCATCCGGCCCAGCCGTGATGGATATGAAGGAATGTACGTGGGTCAATTCAAAGCTGTCCAGCTCGTCGATCGCCTCGAGGCCACTGCCAAGGCACGTCAGGCCACCCTCGCCCGGTTCCGGGCGCGCCCGACAGCTGATGATCCGGCTGTTCTCGCACGGCAGGCTGCGCGGCAAGCTGTGATCCAGGCGCGGGAAGTCCGGATCAGCGAGCGTGAGATCGCCCGTCTGGCAGCTGAAGCTGAGCGCGAGGCCGAGGCCCTTGCTGCGCGCGTGCGCGCCGAGGCGGAGCTCGCCCGTCAAACTGCCGAGAAAGCGGAGCGCCAAGCCGCACTGGCTGCCGAGCAGAAGGCAGCGCGCGATGCGCGCTTCGCCGCCCGCAAAGCCAAGGTTCGCCGATAGTTCGGCACCACATTGCAAATCATAGCTATTTTCAAGGACGAGAAATGTCTCACAAGTTCAAGCTCGGTCAGAGCGTCCGGCAGACGGGTATGAACTACGTCGATAATAAGAATAGCGTAACCGACGGCCTCTTCGAGGTGGTTCGCCTCATGCCGGACGACCGATCCGGTGAGCCTTGCTATCGAATCAAGTCGGCGGGTGGCGAACGCGCTGCCCGTGAGGGTGAACTCACTCCCGTCTCCTGAGCGGTCACGGTCAGGCGGGATCGGGCCCACATTCTCAGCCGACCCGAAAGAGCCGCTCCGCGAACGCGCCGTGAAGGCGTTTGCCTGCCGGATACAGCTCAGCACCGCCCTCGTATCGAGGTGACCGCCCTGACCGGCAAGTGGACGCGCCCGGCACCGTGCCGCCGAAGGCGCCAACAGAGCCGCACCGGGCGGCCGAGATCCAAGCCCGGACGCGACACCGTCGTTGCAGCGTCCAGCACGGAGCCCCTCGACCTGCTGGAGCCAGACTGATGCCGACGGCACCTCTGTGCCGTCCGAGCAAGTGAACCAGATTGCTGGTCCGGTCGCGTCATCTCCTCCGACAGGATCGGCGTTGAGAGAGCCACGAAATCGAAGCGGGACAGCACGAGCCTTTGCTCATCGACGACTGCGATGTGCCGCGTCCTTCCGGATCTCGCCTGCGCCGCGCACGGCGTTCACTGTACCGGGCGTTCAGGGTAACCGCGCGCCGATTCTGACACGCGCGGTTTATCCACACCTCCGCAGCTGTCACCCGGCCTTGCGCCGCAGGTGCAGGTAGGTCGGGTCGAACTCAGCCGCAGCCTTCAGCCGCTCCCAGTCGTGGACCGTCAGGTTTTTGCCGCTCAGCGTGACGAGACCCGCCCCGCGCAGGTCCTTCAAGACGCGGTTGACATGGACCGACGTGAGCCCGAGCGCATCGGAGAGTTCAAGCTGCGTGAGCGGCAGCGCGCACGTGTGATCGTGAACGAGACCGACTGCCTGCAAGCGCGTGAACAACTCGCAGAACAAGTGCGCCGTACGGGCGTAGGCGTCGCGTCGACCCAGATTGAGCATCCACTCACGGCTCAGGGCGGCGTTGATCAGGGTCGCGCGCCAGAAGGCCCCGACCAGCCGAGGCTGGGCCTCGAGCAAGCTCCGCACGGCCTCGTGCCGGACGAATCCCACCCGGCACGGGGTGACCGCGGCGAGGCTGAAGTCGAGCACCTCCAGGTGCAGGCTCTGAAAATCCGGCACGTCGCCCGGGACGTGGTAGGCCATGACCTGCCGCCCGCCCGCCCGCGTCGTCTTGTAGGTGGCGACGATGCCGCTCAGGACGGTGAAGGAGCGGCTGGGTCGGTCGTGCTCGGTCGCGATGTCCTGACGCGCGCTGAAGTCCGCACTCTGCATCGGCAGAGCCGCCAGCGCGGCTCGCTCGGCATCGTGCAGTTCGAAGAGCGCGATGCTTTCGATCCTCCGGATCAGTGGTTGTGCATTCGGCGGGATCGTTTCAGCCACTGCTCTCTCCCCAGCGAGCATGCTTTGTACAAGCGGTAGAGCAGAAAGACCGCGCCCAAGCGAGGGCTGGCGATCGCTAAAGTCCGCGCGAGCGATCGGTCGATCGAGGTGCTGCCGCGCGTCGTCCAGGCCGTGCTCAGCCATATCGCAGGCCGCGAGGCGGGCGTGGCCGGCAAACGGGGCGCTCCACGCCGCGGAGGAGCGCGCGGCCCTCGACGCGCTCGGCGCCGACCTCGCGCGTCCGGAGCCGCCCGTCGAAGTCGCCGCGGCGGATGCCGAGCCGACGCTCGCTCAGCCGAAGAAGCGACGGGCCGCTTCCATCCTTGCATATCCGGGCCCGGATCGCCGCGCTTAGATCTGGCTTGCGGACAGACGCTTGAAACGGACCGCCGCCAGGATGCTCGGCGCACGAGAAGCCTGCGAAGTCGCGCCCGTCGAGGAAGCCATCCCGCCGGGCGAAAGCGTTGAGGTCAAACGGGTGGCCGATCCGGCCATCACCCATCGTGCCGATGCCGTTCGACGGGGCCATACGAACCGGCATGATCGTCACGTATCGCGCCCCGCCCCGTCGCTGGCGCGTGCGCATGCCGGTGAGGATTAAATCTGCTGGCCTCGACGGGCGAGGCGCTTCCGGTCAACCCGGATTGCCTGCGCCGCGCTGCCGGCGTCGATCAGGGCGGCGAAGCGGGATCTGACGCTGGCGGCGGCCATGATGTCCGCCTTTGCTCATGAACGATTTGCCATTTTCGCCGACGAGCAGCACCTGTCTGGAAGAATTCATCTCTTTCGGGCGACCTAATCGATTGATTTCGTCGAATATCCGAATACGAATTTAAAGACTCGGTAGCTCCGGATACAATAGTATCCGTCGCATGAGTTTTTTCTTTGGAATAGCAATGGCCGATCTCAGAAAACAGTTCCGCGTAGAGACATCGGCAATGGCGGAAATAATACCATCCTTTGGCCCGCCGATCCCATGTCGACTGATCGATCTATCGCTCGATGGAGCGAGAATCAACGTCATCAGCGTGTTCGGTATTCCGGACGATTTCGACGTCAAGTTCATAGCCACCGGTGAAACCTTGTCCGCTCGCGTCGTGTGGAGGCGGCCCAATCAAATTGGGCTCACTTTCGTTTGATTATCATCTTCGACTGATTTGATCGCACGATTAGGTCAATATTAATAATATTCATGCTGATCTTTCATTGTGCAGGCTCTCTCAGACCCACGACCCTGGGCTCCCCACGGAGCTTGCGCGCACTTGCCTGCATGAGCGCAGCCCGGAGATCTGCTGGATCATCCGGCCGGCCTCGATTCATCGGGGATGAGTGCTCTGCCGCTGGTGGGCCTCACGCTCGGCGCGGGCGGCGAGGTCGGCGGTGGTGACGTCCTCAGCCGCGCGCTCGGACGGTCGAGCTGGAACCTGTGCAAACTCGGTTATTCGCTGTTCGTCGTCTGAGCCCCCGTTGTTCCGCGCATGCGTAATGGGGCTGCGCTGCGATGGGGCAAACGCGTTCGTTGAGCGGCTCCACGGGAGGCTGCGAAGATCAGTGCAGCGTTGACGCGGCTGTTCAACCGTCGCCGGCGTTGATGCTCGTCAACGACAAAGCCCATTGTCGGCAACAGGCTCGAGCCCTTTACGAGGAGGGCATCATGAGCTTGAGCGATTATATCGGTCCAGCGATCACGGCCGCAATCTTCACAGTCGGTGGCTATGCTATATTGAATGCCAATCTCAAATACGCCGATGATATCGGACAAATGCTTTGGACGCTGATGTGCATCTCTGCAGCTCTCGCCATGGTGGCTGTTCTTGCTCAGATCCCGCCGCGGGGTGCGCATGACGCTCGCGTCGTCGTCCAGAAGGCCACCGATCACCCGCATGTGGCGATCACACGCGGCGGGCCCGATTGAAGGGCTCATATACCTCCCTCCTCCCCCAGCCGCATGGAGGGACGGGCGTGGCCACGAGCGCCTGAACCGTGGGACGCGGCAGGTCGTTGAAGCCCCGGGGCCCGATGTGACGATCACGTCGATCTCGGCAGCCGTGTTCATCGGCGTCGGCCCGGCTGATCGTGCACGCCAGCGGGCAGTACGCTGACGCGATCCGACAGACCCTGTCGGTGTTCACTCTGGTGCCCGGGCTGTTGGCGACCGTTGGCGTGACGGCAGAGCCGGGCGTGGCCGCGCGAACCGCTCGTCAGGGCTCCGGCTCAGACGCCTCCGCCCTGTCAGCCAGCGCCGTACCCGACGACCGCACGCCTGCCGTGGCCGCACGGCGCAGAGGGATCGAGCGCCTGTCCGAGCACGCCGCGCCGTGCCGAAACCGATCATCCATCACGTCCACGCCGCTTTGGCCGGCAGGATTTTGGGCGCGGCGATCCGGCAGACCGATCAATGCTGGGAATGTTGAACGCCGTGCTGCCCATCGCTGTTGACCACGGGGGGCAGTCCGAGGTGACGGGCGAGGGAGATCAGGTCACTCAGCCGGCCGGTCTGCGTCTTGCCGCGCAGGTTGAGGCGGTGCGTTTCAATGGTCCGCACGCTCAGCGCCAAGCGCCGCGCGATCTCCTTGTTGCTGAATCCGGAACTGACGAAACGCAGCACCTCCGCCTCCCGCGGCGTGAGCCGGGGCAATTCAGTCAGCGCCTCCGGCAAGTCCACGAGTCGCTTCGGCGGAGCGAGGCGTTCCGACCCCTCCGCGAGGGCGAGCAATGCGGCACCGAGGTCCCGGGGCGACTTCGATCGCGCCACAAAGGCATCGGCGCCTGCTGCCAAGAGGGCGCGCAGGTCATCCGCGGACAGGACCCCGAAGGCCACCAGCGTGCGGAGGTTCGGCTGGCGCTTCTTCAGGCTGAAGATGCGGTCGATCACGTCCACGAGCCGGATTTCGTCGACAAAGATCAGGGCAATCGCATTCTGGGCATCGGCCCCACCCAAATCCGCCTCCACGATCGTGTGGAAATCCGGCATGTGCTCCAGGGTGGCCTGAACAGTCGTGCCTAAGCCTCGCGGTTCGTCCAGGATCAGAACGCCGACGGCCGTACTCATGACTACCAACCTTCCAGTTCCAGGCGCCATAAACGACCGAGACCGGGTCGGCAGTTCCAACAATGATCCGATTTTGGTATCTTATCGTATGTTATCGATTGCAATATAAACCGGATTGCTACTTTAAAGTGTATCACCGCGGCGTGCAGATCCGCGGTTGGAGAACATACGGCATCTCGTGAGGCCGGCTTCCGGCGGCCAACGCACCTGTATCACCGTGCGCGGAGGTTAGGCGCTGCCGAACACGAACGAGCACCGGCAAGGCGGTCGAGACGCTTTTCGGGTGACGGACCGTGCTTGAAGGCGGGCCCGCCCACAGGACGACGCTTGGCCGCTCTCCCCGCGTCCCAGTCTGGGTGTTCGGGACGCTGCTGGATCCGCGGTTCAACTTCGATGCTGTGTATTGCCCGCTTCCAACCTGCCCCGGATGCACAGACCACCATCACGGTTTTCAACAATTGCCGGTGTTTTGCTGTTTTCCACGTTCGTTGTTTCGTGGCCGCTACAGGGCGCAATAAGACTGGAAGATACTGCCTATTTGGTACGCAATTTCATGATAATACAAACGTTGTTTGAAGTTCTTTACTATCGTTGATCCGATTGATGGTCGTTTGATCATTTTCTGTATTCGCTGTCATGGTCTTTCAGTTACAGATGTGTTATATTTTGCAATATGCAGTCATAGCTCTGATGAGGGTAAGCTTGGATTTTTAAAG
>Ga0160429_1000591_pt1 | contig 28803 bp, 25 predicted proteins | sample SolpanmetagenomR_FD_108199 | JGI IMG/M metagenome (GOLD analysis project Ga0160429, IMG submission 108199) | Solar panel surface microbial communities from Lawrence Berkeley National Laboratory, California, USA - R | ecosystem: Engineered > Built environment > Solar panel > Unclassified ... | reverse complement strand
GTGGCGCAAACGCTGTGGTGGCGGTGCAACAGGCGGACCTGGCGACGCCGCGGGTTACAACGATTCCAGGATCCGGCCGAGCCACATTCAAACGCGTACAAACTAGGATTTTTTGCGCAGGCGCGTGCAAGCTTGACCAGAAATGTTTCCGAACTGTAGCGGACGCTTTTTACCCTGAGTTGGTTCGCGTTCGTGGCCGGTCTGAGCACAAAACCCAAGCGCAGCAGCGCGCGCGCCGTTTCAGCGGCTGTCATCCTCGCGGCCCAGACCGGCACCCTGAGCGGTCTGGGATCGAGTCCGGCGCGGGCGCAGCTTGCCGCCGACGCCACCCAGGAGGTGCAACTCGACGAGCTGTCGGTCGCGGGGACCGGCGGTCCGCGCGTCGCCGTGGACGGCTATCTCGCCCGGAACAGCGTCGGCGCGACGCGCACCGACACGCCCCTGCGCGAGGTTCCGCAGACTGTCGTGGTCGTGCCCGATCAGGTGCTCACCGACGCAGCAGCGACGCGCATCGACACGGCCCTGGACCTCGCCGGTGTCGGCCGCGCGAACAACTTCGCCGGCCTCGGCCTGAGCGAGTTCACGATCCGCGGCTTCTCCACCGGCGAGTATTTCCGCAACGGCTTCCCGATCAACCGGGGCTATCCGAACTCCCCCGACATCGTCTCGATCGAGCGGATCGAGGTCCTGAAGGGACCCTCGGCCTTCCTGTACGGCCGCGGCGATCCGGGCGGCACCTTCAACATCGTCACCAAGCAGCCGCTGGCCGAACGGACCTTCGCGTTCGGAACCCAGTACGGGAGTTTCAATCAGAAGCGCAGCACCTTCGACGCCACCGGCGCGCTCGACCAGGACGGCCACGTGCTCGCCCGCGTTACCGGCGCGGTCGAGGACAACGGCAGTTTCCGCGACTTCGTGCACGGCGATCGCTACTACGTCGCGCCGGTCATCGCTTGGAAGCCGTCGGCCGATACCACGATCACGCTCGAGGGCGAGGTGCTGAGCACCGCGACGACCTTCGACCGCGGCGTCGTGCCCATCAATGGCAACCTGCGCGCCCTGCCGCGCAACCGCTTCATCGGCGAACCCGGCATCCCGCCGGTTCGCAACGACAACGCGCTCGGCCAGCTCCGCATCGAGCACCGGCTCGATCCGGACTGGGTGGTCACCGCGGGTGCGCAGGCGCTCGGGGGCCGTCTGCTCGGCGACGGCGTGGGTGCCATGAACGTACTGGGCGACGGCCGGACCCTGCGGCGCACCTTCGAGCACCGCGACCTGAGCTGGTCCGATCTCGACCTCCAGCTCAACCTCGCGGGCAAGTTCGAGACCGGCCCGTTTCGCCACACCCTGCTGATGGGCCTCGAATACGACAGCTACCGCTACCGGGAGATCTTCAACCGCTCCAACGCGAATACCAATCCGTTCGCCCTCGACCTGCTGGCACCCCGCTACGGACAGGTTGCGCTGCCGCCGCTCGGCTCGATCACGAACTTCCTGCAGAACATCCAGAGCTACGCCGGCTACATCCAGGATCAGATCGACCTCACGCCGCGTCTGCACGCGCTCGTCGGCGTGCGCGTCGAGGATCTCGGCCTCGTCTCGACTGATTATCGCACCGGGCGCACCACGAGCCTGCAGGGCACGGTGGCGACGCCGCGCTTCGGCCTCGTCTACGATCTCACCGACGCGGTCGCGCTCTACGGCAATTACGGGCGCTCCTTCTTCCCCAATACCGGTACGGACCGTTCGGGACGCCCCTTCGCGTTCCAGCAGGGCGAAGGCTACGAGGCCGGCGCGAAACTCAATCTGCTCGACGGCACCCTGAGCGCCACCGCGGCCGTGTTCGACATCCGGCGCACCAACGTCCTCACGGTCGATCCGGTGGACCCGAACTTCAGCGTCGCGGCCGGCACCGTGCGCAGCCAAGGCTTCGACCTGACAGTGGCCGGCTCTCCGGCACCCGGCTGGCGGGTGTTCGGCACCTACACGCATGTCGACGCCGCCGTCGCCCGCGACACCACGCTGCCCGTCGGGACGCGCCTCGCGAACGTCCCGGCCGACAGCTTCGCCCTGCAGAGCGTCTATGAGTTCCAGAGTTCCGGGCTGCGCGGCCTCGGCCTCGGTGGCGGCGTGACGTATGTCGGCCAGCGGGTCGCCGGGACCGCCCTATCGACGTTCAAATTGCCGGACTACACGGCGCTCAACCTGATCTCGTACTATTGGATCACGCCGGAGGTGCGGATCTACCTCAACGTCGACAACCTTCTCGACGCACACTACTACGACCGTGCCTTCCAGAACCGCTACGCCACGCCGGGCGCACCCCGCACCCTCATGGGCGGCGTCGCGGCACGGTTCTGAACGTCGAGGCCGCCGAGACGCGCGTATCCGCCCTGCCCCGCCGCCCGGACGGGCCCTGGCTGCGATCCACCCGGGCGGCCCGCACCCGGTCAGGCGCCGTCGGGCTCGGATCTCAGAACAGGCGCGGCCAGCCGAGCAGCCGGTCCGGCGCGAAGGGGGCGACCGGCACCTGCGGCTCCCGTCCGGTGGCGAGGTCGGCCACGATCTCGCCGGTGATCGGGCCGGTGGACAGGCCGATATGCCCGTGGCCGAAGGCGAAGAGCAGGCCGTCGTGCCGGGGCGCCCGCCCGATCACGGGCATTCCGTCCGGCGTGGAGGGGCGCGACCCGAGCCAGGGCTCGTTGTCGAGGGGGCCGCCGAGGCGCAGGGTCCCGGCCGCCTCGCGGGAGGCCGCCTCGATCTGGGTGTGGTCGGGGGCGGCGTGGCGGGCGTTGAGCTCCACGCCGGACAGGACCCGGACCCGGTGATCGCCCATCGGCGACAGGATCGATCCGGCGCCGGTGTCGAGCACCGGCCGGGTCAGCGGCGGACTCTCCGGGTGCAGGGCGTAGTGGCGATGGTAGCCGCGCTCCGCCGCCACGGCGAACCGGTATCCCAGGGTCCGGGCGATGGCCCCCGAGGCGGCCCCTGCCGCCAGCACGACCTGCCTCGCGCGGACCGACCCGGTCTCGTGGGCCACGCGCCAGCCGCCGGCCTCCGGCGTCAGGCGCTCGACGCTGCCCCGCCTCTGCCGTCCGCCGATCCCGGCGAACAGGGCCTCGCAGGCCTCGATCAGCCGGCCCGGCTCCCGCACCGATCCGGTCTCGGTCAGCAGCATCGCCCGGGCGAAGGGGCGCACCAGGGCCGGTTCGAGGTCGCGCAGGCCCGCGGCGTCGAGGATCTCGAAGGCCACGCGATGGTGGCTCAGGATCTCGCGCTCCAGCGCGGCGGCCTCGAATGCCGCCTGCGTCCGGTACGTCTTGAGCCAGCCGGTCTGCTGCAACCTCTCGTTGGTGCCGGCCCGAGCGGCCAGCCGCTCATGGGCCGGGTAGGCGGCGCTGGTCAGCGGCAGCAGCGCGGCGGCGGCCCGCCGCCATCGGGATGTACGCGCGGCCGCGAGAAAATGCGTCGCGTACGGCAGGATGCGCGGGAGATGCGCATGGTGCAGCCGCAGCCCCCGATCGGCATTGCGCAGATAGGCTGGCAGCTTGCCCCAGAGCGCCGGGCTCGCCATCGGGAGGATCGAGCCCCGGCTGACCACGCCGGCATTGCCGTAGGAGGTCCGGGCCCGCGCCTCGCCGGGATCGCACAGGACGACGTCGAGGCCGCGGTCCCTTAGCGCGATGGCGCTGGCGAGCCCGACCATGCCGCCGCCGATCACCACGATGTCGGCCGTCTCCTCCGCCGCCATGCCGCCCCATTCCCAATCGCGCTGAGCGGTGCCTTCTGACGGGTTTTCGCGGCCCGGGATAGCGTGCCCGGGCCCGGTCGGCCCGATGTGGGTGCCTGCGAAGACCCGCGCACATTCGCCCGAAGATCGGCTAAGAGCGCTGCATGACCCTCGTCCGCTTCGCCCCGTCGCCGACCGGCTACCTCCACATCGGCAATGCCCGGCCCGCCCTGCTCAACGCCCTGTTCGCCCGCCGGACCGGAGGGCGATTCCTTCTGCGCCTCGACGACACCGACGCCGAGCGCTCCACCGAGGTCTTCGCCGACGCCATCCGGGAGGATCTCGCGTGGCTCGGCATCGAGCCCGACCTGTTCGCCCGGCAGAGCGCCCGCAAGGCCCAGCACGATGCGGCTGCGGACCGCCTGCGCGCGGCGGGCCGGCTCTATCCCTGCTACGAGACGTCGGAGGAGCTGGAGCGCCGCCGCAAGCGCCAGCTCGGGCGCGGTCAGCCGCCGATCTATGACCGCGCGGCGCTCAATCTCACCGCCGAGGAGCGCGCCGCGCTGGAGGCCGAGGGCCGCCGGCCGCATTGGCGCTTCCTGCTGGAGGCGCGGAACGTGAGCTGGGACGACCTCGTCCGCGGCCCGGCCCACGTCGATTGCGCGTCGCTGTCGGACCCGGTGCTGATCCGTGCCGATGGCAGCTACCTCTACACGCTGCCCTCAGTGGTCGATGACGCCGATCTCGGCGTCACCCACGTGATCCGCGGCGAGGACCACGTCACCAACACCGGCGTCCAAGTCCAGATCTTCGAGGCCCTGGAGGCCGCTGTACCGGTCTTCGGCCACCACAACCTGCTGACCACCGCCGACGGCGAGGGGTTGTCGAAGCGTCTCGGGCACCTCTCGCTCCGCGGATTGCGCGAGGCCGGCTACGAGCCCGCCGCCGTGCGCTCGCTGGCGGTGCTCACCGGTTCGGCCGAGGCCGTAAGGGCGGTGCCCGACCTCGATGCGCTGGCCGAGTTGGTCGACCTCGGCGAGATCTCCCGCGCACCGGCCCGCTTCGACCCCGCGGAGCTCGACGGCCTCAACGCCCGCCTCGTCCACGCCATGCCGTACGCCGAGGTGGCCCGCCGCCTCGCCGATCTCGGGATCCCGCCGGATCGCGCGGAGGCGTTCTGGATGGCGGTACGGCCCAATCTCGGTCGAGTCTCGGAAGCCGCTGATTGGTGGCGGGTCACCGTGGGACCGGTGGAACCCGTCATCACGGAACCGGCCGTCATCGAGGCTGCGCGAGAGAGTTTGCCGATCGAGCCGTTCGGCCCGGAGACCTGGAAGGCATGGACCACGGAGGTCCGGGCGCGCACCGGCGCCAAGGGCCGTGGCCTGTTCATGCCGCTGCGCCTCGCGCTCACCGGGCTGGAGCATGGGCCGGACCTCGCCGGTCTGCTGCCGCTCATCGGGCGGGAGCGTGCGGCGCGCCGGCTCGCTGGCGAGAGCGCCTGATCTACTCCGCCTCGGCTTCCTGCAATCGGGCCGCCAGCAACTTGTCGACGCGCCGCCCGTCGAGATCCACCACCTCGAAGCGCCAGCCGGCGATGTCGCAGGTCTCGCCGGTCTCCATCAGGTGCTGCAGCGCCGCGATGACGAGGCCGGCAGCGGTGGCGTAGTCGCGAGAGGGCGGCAGCCGCAGGCCGAGCTCGTCGGCCAGCTCGTCGGCCAGCTCGTCCGCCGGCATCGAACCGGCGATCAGCCACGATCCGTCCGGACGGCGGACTGCGTCCGCCTCCTCGGTCTCCGTGGAGACGGCGCCCGCGATGGCATCGAGGATGTCGGTGGGTGTCACGAGCCCGCCGAAGTGGCCGTATTCGTCGTGCACCAACGCCATCGGCACGGGCGCTCGGCGCAGGGCGCCGAGGGCATCGAGGGCGTCCAAGGCATCGGGCAACACAGGAACCCGGCGGATATGGGCGCGCAGATCGAGTTGCTCGCCGCGGAACAGCGGGCCGATCAGATCGCGGACCTGCAGAACCCCAATCATCGCGTCGGGACCGCCATCGGCAACCGGCAACCGGGCGTGAGGGCTCGCCAGGAGCTGCGCCCGCACGCTCCCCGGGTCGTCGGCGAGATCGATCCAGACCACGTCGGTGCGCGGTGTCATCACCGCGCGGACCAACCGGTCGCCCAACCGCAGCACCCCTGCGCTCATCGCCCGCTCGCCGCCCTCGATGACGCCTGCGGTTTCGGCCTCGGCCACGAGGCCACGGATCTCCTCCTCGGTCACTGCGCTGGCGCTCTTCGTCTCCTGGCCGATCAGCCGGAACACGGCCCGGGTCGAGGCATCGAGGAGCCAGACAGCCGGCAGCGCCACCTGGGAGACCACGCGCATGCCGGGTGCCACCGCGCAGGCGATACCCTCGGGGTTGCGCAGGGCGAAGTGCTTCGGGACGAGTTCGCCGATGATCACCGACAGGAAGGTGATCAAACCGATGACGAGTCCGTAGCCGAGGGTATCGGCCCAGCCCCGCGACGGGCCGAGTTCGATCAGCACGACGGCAACCCGATCGCCCAGCGCCGCGCCCGAGAGGACGCTCGACAGGATGCCGATCAGCGAGATGCCGATCTGCGCCGTGGAGAGTAAGCGCCCCGACTGCTCGGCCAAAACCAGGGCCGCCTTCGCGCCGGCGCGGCGGTCCTCCGCGAGGGCGCGCACCCGGCTCTTGCGCGCCGATCAGGACCAGATCCGAGAGAGAAAAAACCTCGTTCAGCGCGATCAGAAGAGCGACGATGAGGAGCTCGAGCAGTCCGTTTGCAGAGCCGCAATCCCGTGGGCCGGGCTTTCTCTGTTGGGGTGGGACGCCGACATCGGAACATCGACCTGGCCGTTCAACGGCCAAGCCTTCGCGCATCGCGGCGTCAGCGCGGCCGGGACTCGATCAGGACGGAGTCGAGCAGGAAGCTACCGTCGGCCTCGATGTGGAAATACTCCATGACCTCCGTGGGCGCGGCCGCCTGCAACGCGCGGATCGCCGCAACCTGCGGGCCGGGCGTGCGCATCCGGGCGATCCAGCTCGCGAACTCCATGCGCGGGCGGCTTGCCATCAGGGCACCCGGGGTAAAGCCGGCCGCATCCAACATCGCCCGCCATTCGGATACGCGGTAATCGCGCACGTGGGACGGATCGCGCAGCAGTTCCACCGCCTGGAGATGCGTGTCGAGGAGCGGATCCTCGGCCGAGACGATGTCGCAGACCACGAGGAGACCGTCCGTCTTCAGGACCCTGCGGGCCTCCGTCAGGGCCCTCGGGACCTCGCGCCAATGATGCGCGCTGTAGCGAGTCAGAACCGCATCGAAGGTCGCTCCCGGAAAGGGGAGCGATTCCGCGGAGCCCTGCCGGGTCTCGATGCGATCAAGCCCGCGGCGGCCAGCCTCGGCGACGACGGCCGACAGCATCGCCTCGGACAGGTCGTACGCCGTCACGGTCGCCCCCGCCGCCGCGGCCGCGAAGGCCACGTGGCCGCCGCCGCAGCCGAGATCGAGCACGCGCGCTCCCGGTATGCCGCGAACGAGCGCGCCGATCCGGTCGAGATCGGTGCCCGCCGCGTGGACTGCGCTCGCCACGTAGGCCGCGGCCTGCGTCCCGAACTGGTCGACGACGTGACGGGCGTGACTACGCTCGTTCATGCGGAAGTCCCCGGTTCCAGAGCCAGCGGCGCGAGGCGGGACAGCCGCAGGGCGATCATCAGGGCGAGACCGTACAGGCTGCCCACGAACAGCACCACACCGGTCCAGCCGGAATGCGCGAAGAACCAGCCGCCGGCCGTGCCGAGAACCGACGAGCCGAGATAATACAGGCAGAGATAGATCGAGGAGGCCTGCGCCCGGTGCCGCAGGGCCCGACGCCCGACCCAGCTGCTTGCCACGGAGTGTGCCCCGAAGAAGCCGACCGTGGTCACAACGACCCCGCCGACGATCAGCACGAGATTGTTCGACAGGGTCATCAGGATTCCGGCCAGCGCCAGGCTCGTGGCAAGCCACAGGACCCGCCGCCGGCCCAGGCGGCTCGCCAGTTCTCCGGTCACCGGGCTGCTTACCATCCCGGCGAGGTAGACCGAGAAGATCAGCCCGATGACGGTCTGGCTCAGCGAGAAGGGCGGGTCGAGCAGGCGGAAGCCGATGTAGTTGTAGAGGCAGACGAAGCCGCCCATCAGCAGGAACGCCACGGCGAACAGCCAGGGCAGGCCGGCGTCGCGAAAATGGTGGCCGAAGCTGCCCGGCACCTCCCGCCAGGCCATGCGCCGCGGCACGAAGTTGCGCGCGGGTGGCAGCCAGCGCCAGAACGCGGTGGCCGCCGTCAGCGCCAGAACGCCGATGGTGGCGAGGCCGATCCGCCAGCCGAGGTGGTCGGCCATCACACCGCTGATCAGGCGCCCCGACATGCCGCCAAGGGCGTTGCCGCCCACGAGCAGCCCCATGGACAACCCGATGGCCCGCGAGTCCATCTCCTCGGCAAGGTAGGCCATGGCCACCGCGGGCAGGCCGCTCGCGGTAAGCCCCGTCAGCGCCCGCAGGGCCAGGAACCCGTGCCAGCCCGGCACCAGCGCGGCCACGATGGTGAGCGCCGCCGATGCGAAGAGCGAGGCGAGCATCACCGGCTTGCGGCCCCAGACCTCGGAGAGCGGGCTCACGACGAGCAGCGCGACGGCCAGAAGTCCGCAGGGCAGCGACAGGGCCAAGCTGCTCTCGGCCGGCGAAACGCCGAAGGCATCCGCGTAGATCGGCAGAAGCGGCTGGACCGCGTAGAGGACCGCGAAGGTCGAGAACCCCGCTGCGGCGAGCGCCAGCGCCGTGCGGCGGAAGATCGGTGTGCCCGACCGGATCAGCCGCCCGTCCGCTTCGTCGTGCATCACCGTCCCGCGCCGCTGCTTTCAACCGGTGGTGAGGCGATGCGCCAGAACCGTCAAGCGCCGTGCAGGCCATGCCTGCACGGCGTCGACATCAGCGCGGCGGCGGTGGCGGCGGAACTGCAGGTCCCTGCCCCGGCCCCTGTCCCTGTCCCGACCCCTGCTGCAGCAGGGGCGTGATGCGCTGGACCACAACCCGGCGGTTCTCCCGCGATGGGCCCTGCGTGTTCACCTTCAGGTACTGCTCGCCGTAACCCTGGGTCGTGAGGTTACCCGGCGGCACGCGAAACTGCTCGGTGAGCACGGTCGCCACCGACTGGGCACGGCGGTCCGACAGGGACAGGTTGTCGATGTCGGAGCCGACCGCATCGGTGAAGCCCTCGATCAGGAACACCTCGCGCGGATTGTCCTGGATGGCCCGGTTCATCGCGGCGGCGATCACCGACAGCTTGGCTGCCTGATCCGGCAGCACGGTGAACGACCCGGTGTCGAAGGTGATCGTGTTGATGTCGACCGAGCGCAGACGCGCCCGGAGATCCGGGCTGTAGCGGATCTGGTCGAGCGTGTAGCGGCGGTCGACTGCGACCACCGGCGGTGCCGTCAGCGCCTCGTAGACCTCCGCTTCGTTGGCCTGGGCATAGTCCACCACGTAGCGGTCCCGCGGAATCCGGATCTCCGGGGCCGGGAGCGCCACCACGTCGTCGTAGATCGGGCGCCGCGGGCCGGCATAGCTGTTGTCGATCAGAACGATCTCGCGGCCGTCGGGGTAGCGGCTGAAGCGCCGCAGCAACCGCCCGTCATCGTCGGTGACGGTGACGATCTGCGCTCCGCCGGCCCACGCGACGGTGCTGTAGAACTCGGCGCCTCGACGCTCGTAGCGGTAGCCGCGCGGATCGAGATCGCGGAAGCGCTCGTTCTCGTCGTGCCGGATCAGGTAGCTGTCGCGATCACGGACGATGATGCGACCCGGCTCCCGGTAATAGGTCCGGCCCGCCTCGACATATTCGCGGCGGTCGCTGCGCACCTGCTCGAAATCGCGAACGTTGTCGTTCTGGCGGAAGCCGCCGGGGACGTAGCCCGGTTGGCCCGGCCGGTTGAAGGTACCCGGCCCGGGTTCGGTCTGCGGGCCCGTCCCCCCCGTCGAGGGACCCGGCGGAACGCTTCCGGGCACCGGCGTCTGCCCCGGCGCGGTCCCCTGTCCCGGCGGGACGAACGGGCGTCCCGGGAGACCGGGGGCCGTGTTGGGCGCCGCCGGCCGTCCCGGCTCCGCGCCGACCGCGCCGTTCGGCTGCGGCTGTGCGCGACCGTCGGGGCGGCCCTCCCGCGGCTGGAACGGCTGTCCGGGGACACCCGGGGCCATATTGGGCGCCGCCGGCCGGGCGGGCTGGGCGCCCGGCGCGGGATTCGGCTGCGATCGGTTGTCGAGTTGACGGTTCTCGGGTTGCGCATCCGGGCGCTGCGCCGGTCGGCCGGGCTGGCCGGGAGCCGTGTTCGGCGCCCGCGAGCGCTCGTCGGGCGTGTTCGGACCTGGATTGCCCGGGCGCTGACCGCCTGAACCCCGGTCGGGCGCGGTGTCGCGCTGCCCGGGACGGTTCGGCGCTGCGTCGGCGGCGGGGCGTTCCCGGTCCGGCGCCTGACGCTGCTGCGGTGCCGTCGGTCGCTCGGGCGCGGGCCGCGACGGCGGGGCCTCGTCACGATCCGGAGCCTGCTGCCGCTGAATCCCCGGACGCCCGGGCGCCGCACGCTCCTGAGAATCCCGATCCATCCGCTCCGGACGATCCGGCTGCTGATCGCGCCGTTGCTGAGCACGGTCCGGCTGCCGATCCTGCGGCCTCTCCTGCTGCGGCTCTCGCCGCCGCTCCTCGCGATCCGGACGATCCTGGCGATCCGGACGATCCTGGCGATCCGGACGATCCTGGCGATCCTGAGCAGACGGACGTGACGCCGGCGGCTCGGGGCGGCGCTCGGGTGCGCGCTCTCGCGGCTGCGGCTCGGCTTGCGGCTGACGTTGGGCCGGCGGTTCTGGTCGCTCGCGCTGAGGCGCGGCACGCTCCTGCGGGGGCTCGGGCCGCTCGCGCGCCGCTGGCGGGCCGGGTCGCTCCTGCGGCGGGCGTTCCGGACGCGGGCCGCCATGCGGGGGCTCGCCGCCCCGCGGTCCGCGCTCCTCCGGTCCGCCCTGCGCGAGGAGGATCCGGTCCGCCAGGGCGCCGGCGGGCTGCATGAGCGTGAGGGCCGGGAGTACCGTGCCGGTAAGGAGGATCAGGCGGAGCAGACGCATCGCGGTCCCATGTCGGTTCAGGACGAGCCGAACCCGGAACGCGGCCTTTGGTTCCCCCTCGCGGCGGGCGCGGACTACCTCAGGGCGTCAGGCGCTGGGGTACGGCGATGACGTTCGGCGCGATGATCCGCACGGCAACGTGATCCGGCTTGGCCTCCTCGACCTTGGCCGCCTCGGCCTCGCCCCTCGCGGCGGCGTCCGCTGTCGGGCCGGCCCTGGTGTCGACTCCCGCACGGCCCGCGGCATCGGCGGCGAGTTCCGCCGCCGTGCGGTCGGCGCGGCCGACCAGGGTCAGGCGCACCTTCGGGCGGGAGAGAGCCTCGGCCTGCATCGGCGTCACGAAGATGTCGCCCTTGTGCCGGACCAGCATGCTCTCCGCCTTCACGAGCGATTGCGCCCAGGTCTTGCCCTCCGGCTTGCAGGAGCAGTTGGGGACGAATTCCTTGCGGAACTTGAAGGCGTTCGCGAGGCTGGGATAGGCGCGGCTGCCCTTCACCGAGGCCGCGTGCTTCAGGGCGTCGTCCCCGTAGGGCATGGAGTAGGCCTGCGCCTCGGTTCCCGGGCACAGGGCCTGGCACATCTCGTCGGCGCCCCCGCGACCGTCGGGCAGGTTCTTCATGGGGAAGAAGCCGCCGTCGCAGGTGCGCACGCAGACCATCTGCGGACCACCCTTGGCGTGAGCTTCACCGCCCGCGGCGTAGGTTTCCCGAGCCGGGCAGGTGGAGGCGACGAGACCCTGGAGTTCGCGCTTGCGCGGCCCGCTGTCATCGATCACCGCGCCGCCATAGGTGGCCCGGAGGGCGCGGATACGCTGCTCCACGGCACCGCATTGCGGTGGCCGCGTATCGAAGAACAGGAACTTGCCCCCCTCGCAGTTCAGGCCGCGGAAATACGCTTCCAGGCGCCCGATCTCGTCGTTGAGTGCGCGCGTCGTGCTGACGCCGTTCTGGAGCGCGGCGAGTTCGGCCCGATAGCGCCGGCACTGCGGCGAGGGCGCCTGGGGCACCGGCTTCGCCTCGGCAGCCGGCGGCTCGACCGGCTGCTCCTGCGCCCCCGCGGGCACGACGAGGCTCCCGGACAATCCGAGGGCCAGCATCGCGCTCAGGATGAGGCGGCCGAACGTGCGGGCGATCGGGCGGTGAGGCATAGGCTGCTTCGCATGGAGCGGCTACGCGGTCGTCCCGAAAGGCCGGGCTTGGGCGCATCCGCGCTTCGGGACCGAAGCACCGCATTTGTACGCCCCCTCGAAAGGTGGCGACACCCCTCCTACATCCCGCCGGCAAGCTTGAGGGGGAATTGGACGGCGATGTGGTTTCGGAGTCTCACCTGTGTTGGGCTCATGGCCCTCGGCATCGCGGCGGCCGGACCCGCAGCGGCTCAGGAGCCGGACCGGATCTTCGACAAGTCGACGGTCTGGCGCCCGCTCACGCCCAACGACAAGCTCGTGGTCTACGGCATCGACGATCCGGCCGTCTCCGGGGTCGCCTGCTGGTACACCCAGCCCGAGAAGGGCGGCATCAAGGGTACGCTGGGTCTGGCCGAGGACGTGTCGGACATCTCGCTGGCCTGCCGCCAGACCGGACCGGTGGCCTTCAAGGGCAAACTGAGCCAGGGCGAAGTCGTGTTCAGCGAGCGGCGTTCGCTGATCTTCAAGTCGATGCAGATCGTGCGCGGCTGCGACGCGCAGCGTAACACGTTGATCTACATGGTCTATTCCGACAGGGTCATTCAGGGTTCGCCGAAGAACTCGACCTCTGCGGTGCCGATCGCGCCCTGGGGCGCCCAGCCGGCGCCACGATGCGCCGATGCCATGAAGTAGCGGTCGTGCCGCGGCCCCTCGGCCCCGCCGCACTCAGTCCCGGCAGGTGATGCGGATCGGGCGCTCGGACGGGCTCGCGATCGGCTGGCTGATCGCTCCGGTGTACTCGTCGGCTGCGGCCACGCCGTACGAGTTGGCGGCGGCGTAGCCCTGCGCCTCGCACCACGCGTTGGCCACGACCTGGCCACAGGCGCTGTCAGGGGTCGTCAGGCACTCGCCGACGCCGTAGCCGTCGCTCGAGGGGATCAGGAAGGTCTTCTCGACGTGACTCGGTGCCTTCGCGGGCGTCTCGCCGTCGCTTCCGGCCAGGGCGGCGTGGGCCAGTCCGGCAGTGGCGAGGGCAGTGGCGAGGATGAGATAACCGGCGGCCGAGCGTCGCATAAGTTGTCCTTGGGCACAGGATCTGTGGCGTGGGGCGCGTGGTCGTGACGGTCCAACGACGCGGTTAAGGAAGGCTTACCCGCATCGCGCGCTGCCCTTCTCGAAATCCTCACCCTTTTGGGTTAGCCCCATCGGGCGGGCCGCGCCGTCGCGGCGATGCAACAGGCTGCTGCGGCGGCGCGGCTGGATCCGCCACGTTTCGGCCGCTCTTCACCGCGCGAAGCCCGAGGATCGTCGCGGGCAGAGGCGGTTGCCGCCGTGATGGCGGCCTCGCGAAACGGCCGCGATGCCGGCAGGGGGAGAGGATTTTCATGGCGCCGATGTTGCGGCTCTACAACACCCTGACCGGCGCCAAGGAAGCCTTTGCGCCGATCGATCCCGACCATGTCCGGTTCTACGCCTGCGGGCCGACGGTGTACGACGCGGCCCATATCGGCAACGCCAGGCCGATCATCGTCTTCGACCTGCTGTTCCGGCTGCTGCGGCATCTCTACGGGTCGGCGCACGTCACCTACGCGCGCAACGTCACGGACGTCGACGACAAGATCAACGCGCGGGCCGCCGAGCGCGGCATCACCATTCGCGAATTGACCGACGGGACGCTGGCGCAATTCCACGGAGACGTCCGCGATCTCGGCGTGCTGTCGCCCGAGGATGTGAACCGGCCCGGCGAGCGGCCGTGCTTCATCGAGCCCCGCGCCACGGATCACATCGCCGAGATGGTGACGATGATCGACGGGCTGGTCCGCTCGGGCCATGCCTACGTGGCCGCCGATCACGTCCTGTTCGACGTGCCGTCGATGCCGGAATACGGGCAGCTCTCGAAGCGCCCCCTCGACGAGATGGAGGCCGGCGCCCGGGTCGAGGTCGCGCCCTACAAGCGCTCGCCCCTCGACTTCGTTCTGTGGAAGCCCGCCAAACCCGGCGAACCCGCGTGGCCGTCGCCGGCCGGCATCGCGGCACCCGGCCGGCCCGGCTGGCATATCGAGTGCTCGGCGATGTCGGCCAAGCACCTGGGCCAGACCTTCGATATCCACGCGGGCGGCATCGACCTGATCTTCCCGCACCACGAGAACGAGGTGGCCCAGTCGCGCTGCTGCTTCGGCACGGGCGTGATGGCCAATGTCTGGCTGCACAACGGCTTCCTCCAGGTGGAGGGAGAGAAGATGTCGAAGTCGCTGGGCAACTTCATCACCATCCGCGACGTGCTGAAGGACTGGCCGGGAGAGGTGGTACGCCTCACCATGCTCAGGACACAGTACCGGCAGCCGATCGACTGGACTCTGCGCGGACTCGAGGAATCGAGCCGCGTGCTCGAGCGCTGGTACAACGCGGCCGGCGACGAGCCCGCCGCCGGTGACGTTCCCGGCAGTGTCGTCGATGCGCTGTGCGACGACCTCAACACGCCCGCGGCGATCAACGAGTTGCACCGGTTGAGCGGCGGTCCGGAGGCGCAGCCGGGCGCGTTGCGCGCGGGCGCCAACCTCTTCGGCTTCCTGATGCGCACGCGCAGCGACCGCGAGCAGGATCAGGTCGCCGCGTCCGGCATCGACGTCCCGGCGGTCGAGGCGCTGATCGCCGAGCGCCGGGCAGCCCGCGCCGCGAAGGATTGGGCGGCCTCCGACCGGGCGCGCGACGCGCTCGCCGCGCTCGGGGTCGCCGTGAAGGACAACAAGGACGGTACGACCACCTGGACGGTGGCGCGCTGAGCGCTGCGTCCGGTCGATGCGGGCGGAGCCCTGACGACCCCCGCGTCCTCGCGTACGCTTGCACAGCGGCGGCCGACCCGCATCTGTGGTCCCCGGGCGTCCGGCGGGGGAGGAGCAGCACGTGACCATCTTCGGAACCTTCGGCGCACGGCTTCTCTGCGCCGGAGCGGCCGTCGCGCTCGGATCGGGCCTGAGCCTGCCTGCCCTCGCCCTCGACGGCGGCGCGCCCGCGGGTCGCGATGCCCTGGCGCAGGCCACCGTCGCCATCGGCACGATCACGCAGCCCGAGGAGGCGCTGAAGCTGACCCGCTGCACCGGCGTTCTGATCGCTCCGGATCTGGTACTCACGGCCGCGCATTGCGTGAACGGCGATCCGCTCGGGGCGCTGGTGGTGTTCTTCCGCGGTACCGAGCCGACGCGCCCGGTCTACGGGGCGCGGGTCGCGGCCCGGTACAGTCCCGATCCGGGAGAGATGCTGCCGAATGCGGCGCCCGGCATCAGCCTCTCCGATCTCTCCCTCGATCTTGCGGTCCTGCGCCTGACCGAGCCGGTGCGCGACCGGCGCCCGGTGCCCCTGGCTGCCGATCCCGGGCGAGTCCCGAAGAGCCTGCGGATCGCCGGGGCGGGGCTCTCGGGTCGTGCCGTCGGGCGCCTGCGCACCGCGACCCTGACGCCAGTGGCGGCCAGCAGCACAGGGTTGACGATCGCCCGCGCGAACGGTGCCCGGGTCTGCTTCGGCGATTCCGGCGGTCCGGTCGTCGCGCAGGACCGGCGCGGAACCTACGTCTGGGGCGTCGCCAGCGCCGTCATCAGCCAAGCCGCCCCCTGCGGCAACTACGTCGTGATCGCGCCCGCCGCGCAGGTCTTCTCCGGAAGCGGAACGCGCTGAGGGCTCCGGCGTCGCCGCGCGCAGCGTGGAGCAACCGGTGCCATGCGTGGACTTAGTCTCGCCGGTCCGGGTCGCTGCGCCGCGCTCACGAAAACCGGGACCACAGCGTCAGACCCTGCTCGACCGTGCAGGCCCGCCCGGTGACGATGCGGCGGCAGATCGGGGATCCACGCCAAGCGCGGCCGCGGAACGGCCAGTGCCCCGGAACTGGGCGGCGGGGGGCGCGACGCTGTTCGAAGGGCCTGGAGGTCCCGGCCACGCGCGCGGTCCAGGATGATGGAATGGGTCTGCACGGTCGGGTAAGAAGCGGCGCGTCGGTGAGTGGCGTACCCGTGAAGATCAGGCTGCGCCGGCCTCAAGCCCCGCGTCGCGCCGCCTCGATGGTCAGGCCGAGACCCACCGATCCGAACGTGTCGCCCTCCACGACCCGGGCGGCGGGCAGCGCGGCCGTCAGCGCGGAGCGCAGGTGCGGCAACCCCGTTGAGCCGCCGGTGAGGAACAGGGCGTCGATCCGCTCCGGCGCCAGCTCCGCCTGCGCGAGGCAGCGGTCGATCCGGGCGGCCACGGCGCGGGCGAGATCGCCGGTCTGATCGGAGAGAGACCCGCGGTCGACCCGCGCCGCCAGCCCGCGCTCGACGAGACCGAGGTCGAGGTCCGTCGCGCCGTCCTCGGAGGCCGCGATCTTGGCGCTCTCCACAGCGCCGGCCAGGGCGTGCCCGCGCTCGCCCTCGACCGCCGCGCGCAGCCGGCCGACGAGGTCGGGCCGCGCGCAGTCGCGGACGACCTCGTCGATCTCGCGCAGCGTCTTGGAATTGTAGAGCCGGTTGATTGCCGACCATGTGGCGAGGTCGTGAAAATAGGCGTTCGGCACCGCGAGGTCGCCGCGGCGCATCGGGCTGCCGAGGCCCAGTAATGGCATCACCGTGCCCAGGCTGAGCTGGCGGTCGAAATCGGTGCCGCCGATGCGCACGCCGTCATTGGCCAGGATGTCCCCGGCCCGGTCCGCGCGGCCGCGCCGCTCGGGGGACAGGCGCACGATCGAGAAGTCCGACGTACCGCCGCCGATATCGGCCACCAGGGCGATCTCCTCGGACCGGACCTGCCGCTCGTAGTCGAGGGCTGCGGCGATCGGCTCGTATTGGAATGAGACCTCCCGAAACCCGACGTCGCGCGCGATGGCGCGAAGCGTATCCTCGGCGCGGCGGTCGGCCTCCGGGTCTCCGTCGACGAAGTGAACCGGACGGCCATGGACCACGCTGTCGAGGCTCCGGCCACTGGCCGTCTCGGCGCGGTCCTTCACGGCGGCGATATAGCGGGCGATGATGTCGCGCAGGCGCAGGCGCTGCCGCCCGACCGGAGTCGCCTCCTCCATGAGCGGCGTGCCCAGGACGGATTTCAGGCCGCGCATGAGACGGCCGGACAGGCCCTCGACATAGGCCGCCGTGGCGGCGCGGCCGATCACCGGCTCCCGGCCGAGCTCGAAGAAGATCGCACTGGGGATCGTCCGGTGCGCGCCTTCCAGCGGCAGCAGGATCGGACCCTCCGGGTCGGCGACCCCGAGGGTGGTGTTCGACGTGCCGAAATCGAGGCCGCAGGCCGCCATCGTGTCGTGGGTCCGGGTTTCTTCGGGAAGGGCCGTGGGCCTACAGGTCCGCAGGGATCCGGTCCAGGCCGCTGGAGCGGAGCGCGGGGCTCCGCGACGGGGGTTGACGGCTCACGCCACAGCCTCATCGCCGCGCCCCGGCGTTCCGGGCCGTCATCGCGGCGGCGCAACCGAATCGGGGCCTGGAGCCGCCGACGCGGCAGATCGCGCAGCCGCCCCCCGGTTCGGATCGCTCGCATCCGGCGAGACCCTTGGGTTACAGCCAGGCCGCGGCGCTCGGTGTCGGTTCGCGAGTCCGGACTGCAGGCTCGACCTGCGGGAAGCGTGGACAGCGCCTCCGTGAGCCGCCCGGAGGCGCGCGGCCGTGCTATGAGGCGCCATGCGTTCCGACATCGATCTCGGCCTGACCGGCGAGCGCCCCGCGCTCCTCGACCTCACCGAACTGCTCGCCACGCGGCTCCTGGTCCAAGGCAATTCGGGCTCCGGCAAGTCACACCTGCTGCGGCGGCTGCTGGAGCAGAGCGCCGGGCTCGTGCAGCAGGCGATCATCGACCCGGAGGGCGATTTCGCCAGCCTGGCCGACCGTTACGGCCACGTGGTGGTCGAAGCCGACGGCGACGACGTCGCCCTGCAGCGGATCGCCGCCCGGGTCCGCACTCACCGGGTCTCGGTGGTGCTCTCCCTGGAGAACCTCGACGCGGACAATCAGATGCGCGCCGCCGCCGCCTTCCTGGGCGGGCTGTTCGACGCCGACCGGGATCATTGGTACCCGATGCTTGTGGCGGTGGATGAGGCGCAGCTCTTCGCCCCGGCCGCCGCCGGCGAGGTCTCGGACGAGGCGCGCCGCCTCTCTCTCGGCGCGATGACCAACCTGATGTGCCGCGGCCGCAAGCGCGGGCTGGCGGGGATCATCGCCACGCAGCGGCTCGCCAAGCTCGCCAAGAACGTCGCGGCCGAGGCCTCGAACTTCCTGATGGGCCGAACCTTCCTCGACATCGACATGGCGCGCGCGGCCGACTTGCTCGGCCTGGAACGCCGCCAGGCCGAAACCTTCCGCGATCTGCCGCGGGGGCATTTCGTGGCTCTGGGACCGGCCCTGTCCCGGCGCCCGCTCACCATCGCGGTCGGGCCGACCGCGACCGTGAGTCGAAGCTCCTCGCCGGTGCTGCTCCCGCTTCCCGACGCGATGGAGGATGCCCGGTCGCTGATCCTCACGGCGAGCCCGGAGGAGATCGTCGCACCGCTGATGCCGCGCCCGAAGCCGCGCCCGGTGCCGGCGCCGGATGTGCTGGTCCAGCTGGCGAACTACCGGCCGCCGAGTCCCGTCGAGGAGCCGGAGGAGGAGCCGATGGACCCGGAGGCCCGCGAGGCGGCACTCGCCGAGGTTCTGGCGTCGGTGCTGGCGGATGCCGACGCGGCCGCCTGCACGCCGGCGACGCTCTATCAGGATTTCACGGTCCGCTGCCGCATTCGGCGCCTCCGCGGCGACACGATGGGCCTGCCCGAGTTCAAGCGGCGGCTCGCCGTGGCGCGGGCCGAGGCCGGGGGCGCGGTGGCGGACAATTCCGGGTGGGAGCGGGCGCAGGAGATCGCGGCCGGGCTGCCCGATGACCTCGCGGGGCTCTTCCTGGTGGTCGCCCGGGCGGCCATCGAGGGAGCCCCCTGCCCCACCGACGCGATGCTGGCCGAGGCCTACGGCACCAGTTCGGGCGGCCGCGCCCGGCGGATGCTGGCCTATCTCGAGGAGCGCGGCGCCATCGTCACCCGGAAGGACCTGCGCGGCGCGCCGATCATCGCGGTGCCAGATCTCGGGGTCGAGACGGGCCCGGGCGAGCCGCAGATGCTGCCCGCGGGGCCGAAGCGGCGCGCCGTGTAGAGAAGCCCGGGGGGACGGGCTTCGAGCGGGGGGGCGCCGCCCGAGGGCTCCGCTCGGCGCGGATGAGAGGGGTTTGCTCAGGCGCTCCGCCGCGCCGTCTCCAGTTTGGCCAGCTCCACCGCCGCCCGCAGCTCGATCTCCGCCATGAGGCCGTCGAGCCTCTGATCCCCGGAGGCGCCCCCGCGCTCCGCCAGCCGACCCGCGATGGTGCGGAGTTCATGGGTTGCGACCCGGCCGCCGAGCAGGGCGGCCTTGAGCCGGTCGAGGCCGTCGAGGAGATCCTGGCCGCGCTTGGCCGAGCGGCGGCGGCGCTCCTGCGGCGTCTCGCTCTCGGCCTGCAGGAGCAGAACCGCGTCGAGGCCCGCCAGCGTCGCGGGGCCCGCGGGCGCGCCGGCGCCCGAGGTGGAAGCCGGAGCCGCGCCGAGGCTGAAGCTCGCACCGCCCTCGGGCCGTCGGGTGGCCGCGACGCCGCCGGCATTCTGGATCGGCTGGCGAGTCTCGACGCGCATGATCCCGCCTGCGTTGCTCCGAGCGCCCCTGCGCGGAACCGGAACTTCGACCCCCAGGGTTAAGCGTGGGTAAACGAGGCGGCAGAAGCTGCCGGGTCGGCAGGTTCGGTGCCGGTCGGACCGGGACCGCGTTCCGGACCCTCCCTCAAAACTTCAATCCGCGCAGCATCTTGTGGCTCGGGGCGGGTTGGCACGGCCCTGGCAGGATGGCGGCAGGTCCGTTCACTCTTGAAAGCCGGCATGCGCCCGCGTCCTGCAATGAGTCCCCTGCGATCGCTGCTCGGCACGTTGGCCGGCGCGCTGCTGCTCGTCGCGTTGTCCGGCCCCGCCGTCGCCCTGTCGCGGGTCAAGGATCTCGCCTCGATCGAGGGCGTGCGCCAGAACCAGCTCGTCGGCTACGGCATCGTGGTCGGCCTGAACGGCACCGGCGATACGCTCAACAACATCCCCTTCACCAAGCAGTCCCTGCAGGCCATGCTGGAGCGGCTCGGCGTCAACACCCGCGGCGCCACCATGCGCACGCAGAACCTCGCCGCCGTGATGGTCACGGCCAGCCTCCCGCCGTTCGCGGCCCAGGGTACCCGCATCGATGTGACGGTCTCGTCGCTGGGCGATGCGAAGTCCCTCCAGGGCGGGACGCTGCTGGTGACGCCGCTGCTGGGTGCCGACGGCGAAGTCTACGCCCTGGCGCAGGGCTCGGTCGCCATCGCGGGCTTCTCGGCCGAGGGCGACGCCGCCAAGATCACCCGGGGCGTGCCCACCAACGGCCGGATCTCCAACGGCGCCAACATCGAGCGGGAGATCGCGTTCAAGCTGAACGACGCGCGTTCGCTGCGCCTGTCCCTGCGCAACCCCGACTTCACCACCTCGAAGCGGGTCGCGGCGGCGATCAACGACTTCATGGGCGCCGACACCGCCGAGCCCACCGACCCGGCCACGGTCACGATCCAGATCCCGGCCCGCTACAACGGCAACATGATCCGCCTCATCACCGAAGTGGAGCAGCTGAAGGTCGAACCCGACCAGACCGCCCGCGTGGTGGTCGACGAGCGCTCCGGCATCATCGTCATGGGCCGGGACGTGCGGGTCTCCACGGTGGCGATCGCGCAGGGCAACCTCACCGTCACCATCACCGAGCAGCCGCAGGTGAGCCAGCCGGCGCCGCTGTCGAACGGCCGCACCGTGGTCGTGCCGCGCACCGGCCTGAAGGTCGACACCGGAGAGGGCAACAAGCTCGCCCTCGTCAAGGAAGGCGTGAGCCTGCGCGAGCTGGTGGACGGCCTCAATGCCCTGGGCGTCGGCCCGCGCGACCTGATCTCGATCCTGCAGGCGATCAAGACGGCCGGCGCGCTCCAGGCCGATATCGAGTTGATGTGACCCCGTAAACGAGGAGGGCCGAACCATGCTGCAGCTCGCCACCATCGCGGCCAGCGTCGCCACCAAGGCTGCCGCCAGCGTCGGAGCCGGCGCCGCCGGCACGGCCGTCGACGGCATCCTCAAGGCGGCCAACGTGGCCAAGGCGCGCAAGACCGCGACCGAGTTCGAATCGATGTTCCTGGAATCGAGCCTCGACCGCCTGACCCAGTCGGAGGGCACGGATGGGCCGCTCGGGGAGAACGGCACGGGCGGCGGCGTCTACCGCTCGATGCTGACCAAGGAATATGCGGGACAGATCGTGAAGAGCGGTGGCGTCGGCATCGCCGATTCGGTGTTCCGTGAGATCATGAAGCTGCAGGGGACCCCGATGGATGGAGCGACCGGTGCAAAGGGCTGAACCGCTGCGCGTCGCCGACCGCGTCACCGCGGAAGCCCTCGTCGCGGGCGTGCTCGGCAACATGGCCGCCCTGGAGGCGGTGCTGGCCGAGGAGGCCGCGCATATCCGCGCCGGACGCCTGCGGGAGGGCGTGGCGTCGGCGGAGCCCAAGGCGGCGCTCGCCGCTGCCTACATGCAGGGCCTCGAGGTCGCCAAGGCGAACGCCGTGGCGCTGAGGCGCTTCCATCCGGAGGGGGTGGAGATGCTGCGCGCCGCACATCGCCGGTTCACGGTGACCGTCGAGGCGAACCAGACGGTGCTGGACAGCGCCCGGTCCGTCTCCGAGGGCCTGATCAAGTCGCTCGCCGAGGAGATCGCGCGGGCGCAGATGCCGGCGGGCTACGGCCGGCAGACGCCCGCACCCTCCCCCTACGGCCGCGGGGTCCGCAGCGGGCCGCTGGTCCTGTCAAGAAACCTCTGAGCTCCGGTCCCCGGACTCAGCGGCGGCCGTTGCCGATCCGCACGTAGGTCCGCACCTCGCCGAGGTCCGTGTCGGCGCGGTTGTCGATGGCGAGGCGTCCGGCCACGGTCGGGGTCGCCGCGCTTTCCGTCGCGGAGCGCAGGTCCATCCCGGCGGCGACGCGGCCGGAGACACGGATGCAGCTGCCGCTCCCGGGGAAGCGGACGAAGCCCGGCCCCTTGGACGGGCACGGCACCGGCCCGGGCGTCACCGGGGCCTTCTGGGGCTCGATGGCGACAGCCGGGGCGGCGAGGAGCAGCGCGGCGCCCGCCATGGCAGCGACCCGCCGGCACATCTCAGGCGGCTTCGCGCGCGAGGTCTCGGTGCAGCAGGTCGATGTAGTTCTCGACCTCCCCGATGAAGCAGTCGAGGGCCGGAGCCTGCACGCGCAGGCGCGCCAGGTCGCGCAACAGGATGTCCAACGCGATGGCGCGGTCGTCGTGTCCCGGATAACCGGCGCAATACGCGTCGACGGACTGCTCGACCATGACGATGGCGCCGACCCGGGACGTGGCACCGAGACGACGGACGAGTTCGACCGGTTCGGACAGCGACATGCGGACCTCTCCTCGGATGAACGACGGCGCATCACCGCGCCCGCGTGCCGCGATTCACTGCGGGAAAGCGGCGAGACTATGATCGAGAGGTCTGATCGAGATCCGAGTCACTACACATCGGCGCGGCCGGCCTTCGTCGTCATGCGGAGGTCCGGCGACGGCGATCTCAGCTGATGTAATTGACCAGCGAGAGCTTCGAGAGCGTCGAGGTGATCTGATAGCTGGCCTGAAGCCGGTTCTGCACGTCGAGGAGCTTGGCCACGACTTCCTCGGTGGGGGCCTGCTCGATCCCGTCCAGGGTGTTCTGCACGGTGCTCTGGGTGGCCTTGTTGGTCGTGCTCGCGTTCGAGAGGCGCGCCGACGCGATCGAGAGCTGGGTGACGGTATCCTGAACGCCGCCGCTGCCGTTGGCGGAAGCCAGCCGCCCGCCGGCCGTGTCGATCACGGCCTGATAGGTGGCGCGGGTCGTGGCGTTGCTGGTCGTCGGCAGTCCGAACGCCATCGTGGCGAGGCCGGCGAGCACGTTCTGGACGGCCGGATCGATGGCGCGGGCGCCCGTCCCGATGCTGGAGCTGCCGCTGACCTGAACCGACTGGGTGTTGATCGCGGGGGTTTGGGTCGTCGGCGCGCTGTAGGTGTTCTCGCCCTGGTACCAGAGCACCGTGTCCTGCGGGGTCGCCGATCTGTATCCGATCGGGGTACCGCTGCCGTCGAACTGGACGCGGTCGGGCATCACGCCCGTCCCCGCAGGGCCACCCTTCACGGACCCCGTGAAGAAGTGCGAGGAGGCCGTCGCCGTCGAGCTGACCGCGAGCGGGCCGCTCGCGGCCGCCGCGATGGCGCTGGTGAGCGCCGCGTTGAGGTTGCTCGCGGTGGCGGCGGTGTCGCCGTTGGTCCCGAGCGCGAAGCTCGTCGCCGAGGAAGCCGGCGACGACCCGCTGGCAGCGGCCGTGAGCGTGAAGCTCGTGGTGGTGCCGTCGTGCATCTTCAGGGTCAGGGTGATGCTGTCCCCCACCGCCGGCTGCGCGTTCACGTTCACCTGCAGCGAGCCCGCGCTGGTCGCCGTACCGGCCGTGTAGGTCGACTGGATCGCCGACGTGGTCGAAGACGGCTTGCCCGCCAGGATGAAGCCGAAATTCGCCCGGACGGCGTCGTTGCCCGGTTCGGCGATCGAGATCTGCGTCGGCGCAGTCTGGCTCACCGTCAGCCAGCCGTCCTTGCCGGGTCCGCCGTCCGCGCCGACCTGCTCGGCGATCATCTGGGTCAGCCCGGCCTTCATCGAGCCGTCGCTGTTGGTGACGCCGTTCAGGATCGCATTGGTGTCGGCCACGGGCTGGGTGGTGGCGTCGCTGCCACCGAACAGGTAGTTGCCCGCCGCCGACTGGTTGAGGGCGTCGAATGCCGTCTGGAGGTCGCCCAGCGCGGTCGCGCGGCCCGCGACCGAACTCGCCGCCACGCTCTGGAGGCCGTTGTTCAGCGTCGCACCCGCGCTCGTGCCCATCGTCACGACCTGCGTCAGGCTGGTGACGGCGAGGTTCGTCCGGGTCTGCGCGGCGGTGATGCCGGAGGCGTAACCGGCGAGCGCGCTCAAGGTGGCCTGGGCGCCGAGCGCCGCCGACCGTCCGGATCCCAGGCCGCCGTAGGTCTGCGAGGCAAGGCCGCTGGAGATCTGGTTCGACAGGTCGTTGAGCTGGTTCTTCAGCGTCGAGAGATTCGAGGCGGTCCGGTTCGTCAGGTAGGAGCCGGCCGCGAAGGGCGTGATCGTCGTCATGATCAGATCTGCAGCAGCTGGTTGAGCATGTCGCGGGCCGCGCTCAGTACCCGGGCATTGGCGCCGTAGGCGTTCTGCAGGGCGATCAGGTTCGACATTTCCTGATCGACGTTCACCCCCGCCCCCGCGGCGAAGCGGCCCTGGGCGGTGGACAGGGCGGTCTGCTGACTGTCGTTGAGGGACGCGGCGTTCGCCGAGGCCGCGCCCTGCGCGGCGATGATGTCCTGCGCGAAGCCGACCACGCTGGTGCTGTAGGGCGCCGAGACGCCGCCGATGCCGCTCGACGACGAGAACGTCGTGGGCGTGGAGGTCAGCGCCACGAACAGCTTCTGCGCGCGCGCGCCGGAGGCGCTCGTATCGGTCGCACTCGTCGCGGTGAGCGCCGACGGGCTGGCCGAGATGCTGTTGTTGACGGTGATGCGCTGGGCGAAGCCCGTGAGCTGGGAGCCGTTGTCGAAGGAGCCCGTGTAGAGCGCGTTGGCGTTGCCGTCGACGAACAGCGCGATCGAGGGGTTGCCGGTGTTGAGGTCGGTCGCCGAGACCGCCGAGACGCTGGCCGTCGCGGCGGCCGCGACCTTGCCGCCCGCCGTGAGCGTCAGGGTCGCGCTGGTGCTGGCCGCGGGCCCCGGGGTGACGCCGAGGGGCGGGAGCTTGTAGGCGGCGGAGGCCGGATCGGCGCTGAAGGTGGCGAAGGCGGCCTGGATCGCCGTCGCGTAGCCGGTGGGACCGGCGCTGGCATCGAAGGTCAGGGTGAGGCCGTTCGCATCGGTGGTCTGCGCGGCGGGCACGATTTTACCGCTGGACGTCGCCGACGCCACCAGCGTCACGTTGCGGACGGTGCCGGCGGTGTCGGTGACCGGGAACGTCAGCGTGTTGCCCGGCTTCATCGCCCCGACGCTGATCGTCGTGGCCCCGCTGCTGAGTGTGCCGGTGGTGCTGGTGTTGGTCAGCGCTGTGGCGAGGCCGGCCGCGAGGTCGTCGAGCTGGCGCTGGGCCTGCGGAAGGGTCTGGTCGCGCAGCTCGAACCCGGCGGCCAAGCTTCCGGAGCGCAGCACGCCGGGCTCGCCGAGGTCGATCCTGCCGCCCCCCGCCAGCGTCGCGGTGACGGTGCCGACCGTGCGCTGGGTCGGATCGGTGGAGTAGGTCGAACCGGCATTGAGGGTGCCCCGCCCGTCGAAGGAGAGCGTGGCGGCGTTGCTGCGGTCGACCAGCGTCGCGCCCGACTGGGTCATGACCGAGATCGTTCCGTCGCTCTGCGTGACGGTCTTCACATCCATGTAGCTCGACAGGCTGTTGATCGCCTGATCCCGCTGATCCTGGAAGTCGGCCAGGGCGCTGTCGTTGGACGTGTTCTGGATCCTGCCGTTGAGACTGGCGATGCTCTTCAGGAGCGCGCCCGCCGCGGTCGTGTCGGCGCCGAGCTGCGATTCGACCCCGGTGCGCAGGTTCTGCACCGTGCTGGCGGCACCGTTGATCTGGCTGGCCAGTGCCGAGGCGTTGCCCAGGACGGTCGAGCGGGCGGCGGCCGAGGTCGGGTTGGCGGAGAGTTCCTGGAGGGACTGGGTGAAGGTGTTCAGCGTGCCGTCGAGCGACGAGGAGCTGCCGGGCGTGCCATACAGCGCGTCGAGCTGGCCGGTGATCTCCGCCCTCGTGGCGGTATAGGCGGCCCCGGACGTCTCCAGGCGAAGCTGCTTCAAGGCCGCCGCGTCGAAGCTGCGGGTGATCGTGCCGGTCGCGACGCCCGAGTTGTTGGGCCCGACGGCGACGGGGGTGAGCGTCCGCCGGACGTAGCCCGCCGTGCCGGCGTTGGCGACGTTCTGCGAAACGATGTTGATCGCCGCCTGCGTCGCGGCGAGCCCCGCGGTCGAGGTGGAAAGCGCGTTCAGCGACATCTCACGGCCTCCGCGTCCGGTTGCGCACCCTCACTCAGCGGATCACGTTCAGCAGGTCCGACATCATCGTCTGGGCCGTGGACATGACGCGCGTGTTCGCAGAGTAGGCCTGCTGCGTTACGATCATCTTAGAGAACTCGGTGGCAATGTCGGTATTCGACTGCTCGTTGCTCGCCCCCGTGATGGTGCTGCCGTCGAGGCCGGCCAGCGGAGGGCCCGAATCGGCCGTCTGGAGGTAATTGCCCTTCGAATCGGCCTTGAGCCCGTCCGGATTGGCGAACTGCGCGATCCCCACGGTGGCCAGCGTCTTCACGGCCCCGTTCGAGAACGTGCCGTTGATCTTGCCGTCGGTCCCCACCGCGACGCTCGTCAGGGTGCCGGAGGTCGCGCCGTCCTGACTCAACGTGCTGGTGGTCACGGCGCCGGTGGCGTCGGCGTACTGGGTCAGCCCACCGGAGATGTCCAATTTCAGGTTCGTGAACGTGTAGCCGGAAAACGTATCGCCGCTCAGGTCCACGGTGTTGGTCGGTGGGGTCCCGGTCGCGGCCGGGGCCGTGAGCTTGCCGGTCTGATCGAACGTGAACTGCGTTGCCACGTCGGTCCAGGTCGGATTGCCCGTCGTGCCGCTGTCGTACGACAGCTTCCAGGTCGAACCGGTCGCGCTGGTGGAAACCTGCGACCAGCGGGTGTTGATCGCCACCGGCGCGCCGCTCGCCGTGTAGGCCGTGATCGACGGGCCGGCGATGCTGTTCGGCGGCGTCGTCGAGGCGCTCGTGGTCGGCGTCGCCGGGAGGTTGGCCGAATACGTGATCGTCGTGGTGGGCTGGGCGGGCAGCGTCGGATTGCCGACCATGATCGGCCCCGCGCCTGTGACCTGTCCGGTGAGCGGGTCGAGGTTGTTGCCGGTGAGATAGCCGCCCGCGCCGTTCATCAGGTAGCCCTCCGCGGTCGGAGCGAAGTCGCCCCGGCGCGTGTAGGCGTTCGTGCCGCTGAAGGTCGCGGCCCCGTTCGCGTCGCCGGTCTTCTGCACCACGGTGAAGAAACCCGACCCGCTGATCGACATGTTGGTCGGGACGCTCGACGCGACGACGTTGCCGGCGATCGTGTTCGTCAGCTGCGACTGAGCCAGCACCGAGCCGGCGACCTCGCGCTTGGGCGTGGTCTCGGACATCATGTCGACGAAGCTGGTGTCGACCCGCTTGTAGCCGGTCGTCTGGGAGTTCGCGATGTTCCCGGAGATGTTGCTGATGGCGTAGGACTGCGCCTGCAGTCCGGAGACCGAGGTCTGCAGGGCGGTGAAGAGGTCCATGGCGAGCGATCCCGATGCGCGCCGCGACGGCCCGCAGACTCCGCTGGTGGCAACCGCCGTGCCACCGCTAAGTCCCTGGTGAATCGAACATCGCCCGCTCGCGACCCGGCAGGCTTCGCCGACCTGAAGGCGCGACCCGGCAGATCCTGCCGGGCCCGTCCCGTCCGGTCGCGACGACGCGAGCGACCCGGCGTTTACGGGGTATTATCCGGCACGCGCGCAGACTGGGCGCGGGCTAGGATTGGGCGCGGAGCGTCCGGCCGAGAAGCGCTGAGCGGACTTCGGATCTCGGGATCATGCGGGCGAAACGGACGAGCCTCGTCCACATCATCTACTTCTCGCGCCTGAACCTGTCGTCGGACCCGGCCAAGCGGTCCGAGCAGATCGGCGAGATCGGCCGCACGGCGCAGAAGAAGAATGAATTCGCGGTGATCACGAGCTTCCTGGTCATCGAGGGCAACTTCGCCTGCCAGGTGATCGAGGGTGAGCGTACCTCGGTCCACGAGACCTTCGACCGGGTGAGCGCCGACAGCCGGCACCGGGACGTCCAGATCAGCGAGTGGCGTGAGATCAACAAGCGGGAGTTCGTTCACTCCTTCAAGAGCGCCCAGCGGACCAGCAGCAACGATACGCTGTTCGCCAAGGCCAACCTTCTGCCCATGCTCCAGCGCGGCACCCCGAGGGCCTCGGCGATCCACGGCCTGTGCCTCTCGCTACAATCCGACACGATGGCCCGCCAGGGCATCGATCACCTCTTCATCTGAGCCGAGCGATGTCCGAGAGCGATACGCACCCGATCCTCATCGTCGACGATCAGGAGAAGCTTCTCCGCCTGATCGTGATGCTGATGACCCGCATCGGCTTCCCTGATGTCGAGGGCGTCACCAGCGCACCGGAGGCGCTGGAGCGGCTGCGGCAGCGCCGCTACGCCCTGGTGATCTCAGATCTCGACATGGAGCCGATGGACGGGATCAGCCTGCTGCGCGAGATCCGCGCCGACGACGCGCTGATGAACACGCCCTTCATGCTCACCGAATCGTCCTTCGACTTCGAGGACATCAACCTCGCCCACCAGGCGGGCGCGGACGCCTTCATCCTCAAGCCGTTCGACATGGCCGTGCTGAAGAGCAAGCTGAAGCAGGTGCTCAACCGCAAGCCGCGCAAGCGCGACGCCCCGATCGCGGCGGAATCGACGCTGACAGTCGATTTCCCGATGCTGGGGAAGTTCTGAGGGGCAGCATCTCCAACCCGGGTTCCCGCATCCGGAGATGCGAGCGTAACGCGCCTCGACGGAGGCCTCCGGG
>Ga0160429_1000590_pt1 | contig 28834 bp, 37 predicted proteins | sample SolpanmetagenomR_FD_108199 | JGI IMG/M metagenome (GOLD analysis project Ga0160429, IMG submission 108199) | Solar panel surface microbial communities from Lawrence Berkeley National Laboratory, California, USA - R | ecosystem: Engineered > Built environment > Solar panel > Unclassified ... | reverse complement strand
CCAAGTTCCCGGCAGTGGAGCGGACATGAACACTGGCACTGCTCATCTCATCTCATTTCACGCTTCATTCGGACCTGGATCTTCACAGCTGGAGCTCCACATCACCGAAAGCTAGCCTAAGTCGGCAAACTTTACCCATCTCTCGCCGTGGCTCAAACGTCAGTTCAAGAAGCGTTGCGCCATCCTTGTCTGCAGGATATGGTTCTCCCGCAGCCGTTGCTCCCGCAGCTCACGATCTTGGCTGGGCACGCGTGGTCAGTGCGTCAGGGACACCGCGTCTGCTCCGTTTGCCACTTGTTGGGCTCACCATTGATCTTTCACCACTGACACGCGCACAACACCTGCGTGTAAGAGGAGGGATCCTGTCTCGATAAAATCATGAACTTGATGGCAATTCGGTGGTACCTGCATCCAATATTTGGGTGGTACTTGCATTCAAGGCAGGCACCCGTACACTGCAACGGCATGAAGCCATTTTCTTTGTTCTCAACTTTGATCTTCAATGCTGAATGGGGTTGTGGCTATGAGCGCGTCGCGCTAACCCTCACGTCCTCCCAATTGGGATTGCGCTCATTCCAAGACGAGCTCTCCGCTGAAACCAATATCTCGACTGCTTTGCGGGGATACCAGGGGATATGTCCAGGATTTATCCGATTGGGCATTATGAAATATTGGACGTCCCTTGAAGATGAGGTAGTATTGCAAATGGATCATCCAAAACGACAAGCCAAAGCCATAAAGTCCTTGATGAACGCTGTCTGCCTCTTCGCCTGAAGCGTCCAAAAAAGCTACTGTCGGGTTCAGCAACCATTTCACATCACACTCCTTGAACACTTCTATTCACCATCTTCAGACATCATGTCTTCAGATATGTCCTCTGAAACACTTCCAGTTTTCACTTCTGCTGCTGGTAAGCGGAAGGCCAATGACCTTGACTCGGGCAAGACCCAGTCCAGGAAACGAGGCCGGCGGGGGGCAAGCGTATGTATTGTAGAGCTTTGTGTACTCTGGAGACTCGGTTAACACGAAGCAGTGCTTTCCATGCCGTAGCATGCATAGGAAATGTTCCTACCCTACATCCTCCGCCAACACATCTTGCCTACAATGCATAGAGAAAGGCCACAGTTGCCACTCTCGGTCCACCGACAACCCCCCACCTGCGACTTCTTCTACCTTGCCGACTCCATCACCCTCTCCGTCCCGGTCCTCGTTACTTGCAGCATCTTCTCCGCCTCCTATATCCACCACCACCTCATCACCAATACTGAAGGTCTTTGTTGTGACCGGAAATCTCAAGGAGGTGAACGCCATTATATCCGAACTCGCCGCCTCCTTCGGCAGCAGTCCCAGCGGACATGTTCAAGTCACTAGCAACATCCCATCACCAGTGAATGTTGTTTCATCTCCTCTTCCCGACAATCTTTACCTGGCTCACGATGCCTCTTCCTGTTCCTCCTCCACCACACCTCCTTGGAACCCCACGCTCAACAACAGCCTTTCAGCCGGCAGCACCTCGATCGAATCTTCCTTCGCATCTCTACCCAACAAGACATTCGACGACTACCCATTGTTCAGTGACAACTATGGTACCGATTCCATGCCATTCTCGAATACCTTGTCCAACATCGAGGACTTCGACATTGTTCCTTCGACATCATTCCTAGAAGACTGGTATTACGACGACATCACCAATCTGTGGTGGCCTCACGCGTTGGACTCTGTTGCCGATGAGGCAACTTTATCGAACCCGATTGTCGTGTAGTGTTCAGATGGTGGACGGGGATTTCAGCATGATGTGGAAGAGTTGTGAAGCGGCTGGATGAGGTGCTTGTGGGAGCTATTTGTGGAGATGGCGATGGCAGATTGGGGATGGCAAATGGTGATGGGAGGGGATACTTGTGGGAGGTGTTGAAGGGGGATGCTGGTGGGAGATGTCGAAGCGAGTGACATGGCCAAGTAGGCTTGCTGTATCGTTGCTGATGGACGTACAGGCACGCTGGCGTTGCTTGTACGTTTCTGATGAAGCACAGTTGTTGTCTGTAGATTTGTATGTCTGTCTGTATTTGTACATGTTTCCATAGATGTAGTAGTAGTTGTGTTCATATCTGTATTCAAGATTTCGGCCAGTCCAGCAACCTGAGCAGTGAGCACTGAGAAGCCAAGGACCCCAAGCTCCACAAGGCTAGATTAAGCTCTAGAGGTTGCATGAACCACATGATGTTTCAGATTAGATCTTTCTGAAAACACTCGGACGCATTGCGACATCGGCGCACTCACGAGAACGAGCTTAATAATGAACTTGAACAAAAAAGATGGCTTCCTCCTCCTCTTCCTCCTCCTCTTCCTCCTCACAACAACGCCTGCCATTTTACAGCAAACACAACATGCAGACGGAGATTCTCCTTCCAGTTTCTCAAGTGAGCCTCTCCCAGCCTCCATGACCCCATCACGGGTAAGGTGAGCAGGCATCATTATCCTCATCATCTTCAAGCACGTTCCCCACCGCACTCAAACGCGGTCGCGTTCTTTTTGATCCGCCAACGCCAACACGCGTTTTCTTTGTCTCTGTCGTGCAAGCGTTTATTCAGCGTCTCCATTCATCGACCTCACTCAGGCGGCTAGTGCTGTCCGTCAATATAGACAAGCCGCCGCCTTCGCCTTTGTGCCAGACTTGCCCATTGTCCGCTTTGCCTTGAAGTTTGGTATCCGGTGATGTTTCAGATGTGATGGGCGATGGAGGGTCCGTTGACCTGAGCTATCCTATCCTATCCTATGCTATCCTATCCTATCCTGTCCTGTGCTAAGCTCAGCTAGCCCAAGCCCAAACCATCCTGGCCCGCGGGTCCTATCTCCTTACTTGGCCGCCGCGGCATGCCTCTTTTGGCGTGTTTCTGTCTCTGTTGCTGATGGATATCATGTCATATCCTACCCGACTGCGCATATCTAATTGCCACGCTTTGACATTGTACCCGGGCTACTGTCCTGTCCCTGAGGCTTGCGAGTGGAGCGATGAATGAATACAAGTATCTTGGTCCTCCCACCTCATCAGGGTGCACCATTCCAATATCGTTTCATCCATCTCAGCTCAGCACCACCAGTATCAACATCAACATCAACATCAACATCAACATCAACATCAACATCAACATCCTTTACAACACGACCATCTTGCACCATCTATCACGCCCAAATCTCTTCGTTCTTTTCAAACACATCGTTCTTTCAGCATTCATTGTCTTGACTTCTTGTTCCAATCTTTCTCTCAATCAGCATCCGCAAAGTCAACAATAACAGCAGCATCAGCAAAGTCAACACTCAACATCACCCAACATCACCATGACTACCTTCTCAGCTCCTGGCTCTGACTTCGTCCGCGATGCCTCTATCCTCAGCGATGATGAGGTCATGATGGATGCTCGTCAAGCTCGCGACTTGAGTCCCTGCTCTGTCATCGACCCGGCTGACCCTCGCTACGGCAAATGCGAACAAGTCTGCCTTCACGGCGGTCTTTGTTCCAGGAGAATGGCGACAGGCTCTACAATGTGTACTCAACACACCAAGCTTGTATGTCATCTTCTTTACACATACATTCTTCAGCACACACCTAACATTGTTTACAGCATCGTCCCGACCTCATCGCTACTCCTCCTGTTCGCATGCCTGCTCGTACACCCCCCAGATCCCGGTCTTCTACCCGCTCTCGCTCTCGCTCCCGTTCGACTTCAACTACGTTCACCGCTCCTTCTTCTCGCGAATCAACTCCAATGTTGTTTGGCGAGGTGAAGTCAATCCTGGTTCAGCAAGTCATCGACGGCAAAAATGTTCTGGTACCTACAAGCTACATTGACGCCGATGCTGGTGGAGTTCAGGAACTTGACGAGATTGAGCACATCCAGAAACTCTGTCAGTCATAACGTCTCACGTATCAGTGTTTAGCACTAACAACATTCACAGCCATCTCCGACACCACAGCTCGCAGCATCAATGTCAACACTCTCACCATTCCGGAACTTGCCAAATACATCCAGCTCTTCGGCGGCGAACGTCCTGTGCCAAGCTTGTCTCTCGAACATCATCGTAGATTGTTCATCATTGCTCGCAACCAGTACTTGAGCGCTGGACTTTCAACTCCGCCTTCTTCTCGCGAACAATCGGTCGACACCCAAGCTACTCTTGCTCCCGTTCAATCAACCCCATCTGCTTCTCGCGCCCATTCAGTCGACACCCAGCCTACCTCTACACCTTTATCCGCTGCTCCTCGTTCAGCAAAGGCTGTCCGCTTCGACACTTACATGGATGTCGACAAGACCGCGCCTTTCCAACACCCACACTTCGCAAACTCTATTCCTGTAGAAGAACCTGTCACTTCTTTCGACGCCGGCATCTGGAACACTTTCACTCCTCAACAACAGCACTTTTTGAAATTTCTTTCCAGCCAAGCGCCTGTTCACTCTTCCCAGAAAAACTTTGAAAGTTCAACCAAGCAATCTCAATTCCACGATGTTACTGGACAGGAAAACAGCAGCGCTCCTCCAACAGTCCCTTCTGGAACTCCTCAGTCGTCTGGTACTCACCATCCTCATGATGACGACGACGTTCACTTCAACCAGCAACATTCCAACATGAACGACTACTATCAGTCCAAACAAGGCGATACTGCTTTCTACCAGCAGCAGCAGCCAGCGACTCGCACTCATGTTGTCGGCATTTCCACGATCGTTCCCTCTACCAATCCCATCCAGTATCATCAATCTCAACACGCTTCAGTCACTCCTCACAATGCTGTCAAGACAGAGTCATCTTCCAATGATTTTCAACAGGGGTCTTCAAAGTTGGCTGGTCATTCTACCGGCAGTATGCATCAGTACTCCCAGCAACCTCAGCAGAACTTTCAGCAACAGCCTCAGCAGAATTTCCAGCATCCTCAGCAGAACTTTCAGCATCCTCAGCAGAACTTGCATCAACCTCAGCAGAACATGCAGCAGCCTCAGCAGAACTTGCAGCAGTCTCAGCAAGACTTACATCAACCTCAGCCGAACTTTCAGCATCCTCAGCAGAACGTTCAACAGCCTCAACAACGTGGTCAACCGCTTCAGACCATGCAGCAGGTTCTCCCTTCTTTGGATGCAACTCAAAACAACACATCATCCAAGTTCAACACCATCAATGCTCAGCAGCATGTCTCTCCCCCTTCCATCGATGCGACTCACTCCAAGTACAACACCATCAATGCTCAGCAGCATGCTTCTACTCAATCCTCAAACAAACCTGCCATCCATCAGCACAACTTCTCAACCAACTCGATCCTCAACGCCGCTCATCAACATGGTGTTATTCATCGACCCGAGTCTACTCAACATGATTCCACTCAGCAACATGGTTCTGCTCACTCTGCTCACCAACACGGCTATGTTCAAGTCCCCACCCAATCCACCGCCGTGGAATATGATCCTCAATCCAACTTCAACCCCATTCATCACCAGGACCACATCCAACTCCTCACGGCTATCAATACCCGCCAGAATGCTCGACAGCCTCAGCAACCTCCTGTCATCGGTGTTCAACCTCGTCTTTCTCCAGAGGTGTACCGCAACACCCATCAGCAGAACCCCGTCAACCAACACATCATCTCGAATCACCCTACTGGCAACTACATTCAGCTTCAGCATGAGCAACAGAATGCATTCGCCGCTCCTCCTCTCCCTCCTCGCCTCAACACCTCAGCCACCAACATCATGACTACACCAGCTTACTTCAACAATGTCGAAACTCCAGCTCACATGACCACCACAGCCAGCGTGCAAGCCAACGCCACAAACACGACTCCAGCTCAATTCAACACCGTCAACGCACCCCTCCGTCCAGTCCACTTCAATACTACCCACATCCAACCCACCACAACCCCAACTCATTTCACCACTGCTACCACATCCAACACGAACAACACCATTCCAGCACCATTCTCCCCCTTCAAAAACGCAAACATCAACACAAGCCGTCCCTCCCCAGCTCAAGACTACTCTGGCCTCAACGCTTTCGAACTTGCGCCATCCACTCTTCATCAGCAACTTCGAAATGATTCTGGTGCAGTGGCCTACCCGGAGCTTTGGAGAGGCTCAGGTGGTGTGGAAGATGAGTTTTGAGTGGATTGAGTCAAGGAAGTGCATTGGGATTGTGAGTTCTGAATGAGAGGAGGATGAGTTAAGATACAAGAGTGATGGCGGGTTTCCAAGAGTAATGGTAATGTGTAAGATGCAAGATACAAGATGAAAGATGGAAGATGAAGATGGAAGGCAAGATGTAAGATGGAAGAAAGGACGAAGAGGAGAAGCAGGAGGTAGTGATTGTGAGTGTGAGTAATGGGAGGATGGAGATGGACTCTGCTTCAACAAGATGATTTTCTTTTCCTGATTTTTGTGGGATTTTGGACTTTGGACCTTTACACTCTTTTGGCTTTGGCTTTGGCTTTGGCTTTGGGTTCAGACTTTGGTGACTACCACACTCTTTTGGTTTTGGTTTTGGTTCTGGCTCTGGTTATGGTTTTGGTTTTGGTCTTGTATGTACCAGACACTCTTTTCAAATACAACCACTCTCTGTCACAATCCTTTAACGTTTCCACTCCTTTTTACTACTTCCTTTCACCTCCGACCTGCCTTCCATTCCCTCGACAATCTTTTCTGCTCTCACACCTAGCCTTCGCTGGTAGTAGTACAATAGATGGACACTCTTTTTTTCGCCTTGGGCATGACACCAATCTTAACTCACTCGGCATTCGATGTATATCCTGCTTTGGCATAATGAGACACTATTCTTACACCGGTGTTAGATTGAGAGCAACTATGGCAGAATCATTAGGACATGAAGAAAAACGCCGGAAGAACTGGCCGTACGAGTCGTACAATGCGTGATTGATATTAGTAGCTCGAGACTATAGTGAAGAAGTCTAGAAGGAACACTCGAGAGTGGCCTACCGATGCCCAAGAATTAATGTGTTACCACTTGACGTTGTCGTCTAGTACGCGGGGGAAGCATGTAGATGAGTATTTCAAGCACTACGGCTGGGACCTTGTACAGTAATCAAGAGATGAAATAAGTCAAGATTCGGCAATCCTACACTCGAGAGATTTTCCTAGAATTTTTCATGGCAGGATATAGGTGATGTATAGAAAAGTTGATTTACGCAGTTTGGGGCCTTTCGAGCAAGATGTTGTGGTATTTTCATGCATTCACTAATCGAAGTCCTAAAACACCAGAGAAGAAAAACCACGACACTTAATGGTTGTGATGCGATATCGCCGGCTTTCTTTGGCTCTTTCCAATCAAGCCATTTACCCACCGTCTTGTTCCTTCTATTGCCGTATAGCTTTCCCTCCACACCACGCTCTTCTTCCATGGAACGGCTTCGATTTGAATGGCACCTTATCGCCAAATACTGCAGCAGCAGCAGCAGCAGTCTCGCATGACACTCTACTAACTTGGACCCCCAGCCAGCTCACCGGAACTGTCCCTCTGACCTCTCTACAAGACGCTGGCGTGGATATGCTACGAAGCGACTGCAAGCTTGAAACTTGTCAGAACTCTCTGAAGACTCTTATCGAACCGCTCGAGTCTGATGCATGTCGAAGGAGTAGAACAAGGTGGCACTAAAGAGCAGAATGGAAGAGAGGTCCAGCCACATTGCCAATCAGATAGCGGGGAAGATTCATCGACGTTGAGTAGAGCTAGCTAAGGCTAGAGTCATCTATTAAACAATGCTCCAACCGGTGAGACTCTGCCGTTAAGCGTCACATAGAGCTGGCTAAGGTTGGGGCAAGATGTCGAATGTTCCTCTAGCTAATAAGAGCTTGCCATCGAGCGGCACGTAGAGCAGAGCTGTTTCCAGAATTGGGTACCGAGAGATTGTGTTCTGATACTTTGTTCTAATACATCGATGATGTTTGTCTACGCTCTGTAACGGACTACTTAGTCGAGTCGGTTCTTCTTCTTTGCCGGTCGTCGCATCATGAAAGTCCAGACCCACCGCTACTCGAGACTGCCCATCCAAGGACTAGGAGAATCCGTTGAGTATCACAGAGAGCAGCAGATCAGAGCTGCTCGCCGAGATCAGGTGATGAGTCTTTGTGTTCTGCCGTTTAGACGATGTTTCTTTGCGTTCTACAGAATGTTTTCTCGGTCAGGCGCGTCATCTTCCTCTTCTGCATCTTCGGTCGACCCGTTAAGGATCTCTAGTCGAAGCACAACTCATGCTTGCCAACCTAATGACGAAGACGATTCAATGAGCGTTACGTAGAGCCGAGCTATTCCTCGAGACCGGGTGACGAGAAATTGTCACGTAGAGTAGGGCTTTTCCCCTACTATCTGGACAACCTTTGTCTTTGGCTGTTGTAGGTGAGCGTCTAAGGAGGTGCTTTCTCTCTCGTGGAGTTGGGACGTCACAATCCCAAGTTGCTGTAGAGTGCTCCTCGTCGCTGGAAGCGCTGCTGCTTGTGGTGTTATCGGTGTGTGTCGAGAAGATGTCGAAGATACCGTCGCCGATGAGGTATGAGGGATGAGGAATGAGAGATGATGGTTGATGGTTGATGGTTGATGGAACGGATAAGGAGGAAGGGGGAGAAGGCACGAGGCATGAGGCATAAGGCATGAGGCATGAGGCATGAGGCATGAGGGTTGAGGGTTGAGGCTTGAGGCTTGAGTGTTGAGGCATGCGTTATAAGGACTGAGGGATGAAGTCGTGGTTGCCAGGTTGGGATAGAGCAAAGCCTCTATCGGTTGTGGTATCATCGTGATGTATTTGTGAGGCGTCGGAGACGAGGACGCAGATATAAGCTCTGATGCGGAGACAACATATTATTCGTGTAAGTATTGGCTTTTGCAGTCGCGATGGCGTGATCACGAGTCTTTCTAGTTAGATCATGCCGGCTCACTGGTGATCACAGCAGACGTGACATGAAGTCTGTGCAGCAAAACAAAGTACCATACTCAAGAAAGACAACACGTTATAATTTTTGATACAATATGGGCACTCGAAGCTATGATACATGACCGTTCCTCCTCCTCCCTCCAACAACCTAGAGCATAGTTCCTCCTCCTTCCTCCCAACAACCTACAGCATATATCCTCCCCGCAACGTCTTCCTCCACATTAAACACGGCGGCGCTTCGTCCCATGTCCCTCACCGTCCACGTCGACCTTGTCCTGGTAGTCCGTGGCCAAGTCAGCTACATGTCCCTGTGCTGTGGATGTGATGACTGAGAGACACCTCAAGCCGTACGGGCGTAGTCCTGCGTCTTCCAATACCATGCCGGTGAGGTTGTTGATGTCGATGATGATCTTGACATAGAGGTCGGCCATGTTGGAGATGTGCTCATTCTTGGGTTGTTCTCTGAGTGTCATTGTTGAGAGTGGAGGTCCGTTATCGTTAGCGGTTGGCTTGGGCCCTGTCGATCTTGACTTTGTGCGAAGAAGTCTTGAGGTTGACTGTGTCTGAGGAGGAGGAGGAGAGCGAACAAGGTCGGCAATGCGGGCAGCAATGACTGGGTCGATCTTGTGGTTCTTCTTCTTGCCTGGGAGAGGAGACTCAAGGTTGATGCCAGCATCGTATTCGCCAGATGAATCGACGTCGTCGACGTTGTCAATGGTACCGTAAGAGTCGTCGTCGTCGTCGTCGTCGCTATCTTCGGGGTCGATGCCATCTTCAGAGTCGGAAATGATTGTCTTGTATAAAGAGGTTGGCTTGATGCTTCCAGACTGGAGGACACTAGATGGGTTGTTGGCCGGCTGAGTGGGAGTCTTGATGATGCCATCGGACATTGGCGATTGCATTGGTGCCAAGCGGGCAACAAATTCGAAATGGCCATGGACAATGGTGGAGGGTGTGATGGAGTGAGTGTGCTCAAGATCTAGCAGTGATGTCAGAAACAATCCGCCCCAGAGTACTTGAGTGCTGTTCTTGACTGACCTTCTAAGAGATTGGCGTCAACCATATCATCGTCGGTAGTGTCAACATCGGTAGTGTAGTCGAGAAGGACTTCCTCGTTAGAGGTCGTCATGGCTGGAAGAGAGCGGCGACGTCTAGTAGGCGGGAGCTGTTTGATATTGACGACGAAATGGAAGAAATGTCAAGTGCCGCAGACGCAGCAGCAGAGGCCATTCTTGTATGCGAGAATATTGGTCGTTCCATCCTGTTGGTCTGTTGGTAAATGAGCGGGTTGCTTGAAGGACTTCATCACGAAGGCGACGACAGGTAGTCTCATCGCGACGGCGACGACGACAAGGAGTTGAATCAATCGTTGTATGTTTACAGACAAACGCAGACGTGGTCGGAGAGCATCGGCGAGCTGTCCGCGGGGTAAGCTTTATTTCGAACGGGTACAGGGTCTCAATGGGGCTGAAAGAGCGCAAATCAGGGGTGAAACTGGTTTCAGCCTTGCCACCACTACTAAAACAGCAAAGTCCATTATCAAGCATCAAGCAACACTCGGCAGAGGCGAGCCATACGGACTATATGCTAATAAGCGCCTTCTTCGAGACCGTGGAGCTTGTGTATCAAATCACTATCGACACCCACCTCGAGATGGCTCGACTCAGGATGGTGGCACTGTCTCCCGGCTAAAAGCCCGTCTGCTTGTCAGCTTATGCGACATGCCTAGAGTTTGCTTACGTCTTTTGCATATCTCTACGAACTTCGGCCGAGCTCTGTTCGTAAAGGCAAAGTCTCTGGTTAAAGGAGTCCTTGCTGAGGAGGGGTAACACGGTGAGCATGAACTGCTGGCGACTTTGAGCGTGATAGGATGAAGAATTCTTGCCGAAGAGGGGTGCCATAGTAAAGGATAGACATGTCGCGGACTTCGGGCATAATGAGACGATGAGTTCTTGGTGAAGAGGATAATGACGGCTAGGATGGACATCTTGTAGCTTCGGGCGTGTTGGGATCCTTGTACTAACACACGCTAGTCGCCCACCTACATAGCTCGCGCTTACGCTTTATATGCCATTTCGAAGCATGGCAAGACGGATGTGTAGTTAGCGAGAGCGCCGAGCTAATTGTGAATGTTTCGTTTGTCGTCGCGGTAGGATTTCTGCATCTTTGCAAGGAGGGAGGCGAGCTAGGCGGCGTCGTCGGAGAAGTCTGGAATTCTAGTATCTAGCATGGGCTGTATTACAAGACTCGTTATACAGCTTCTAGTAGAAGCGACATAGTTGTTAACATCTAAATGGTCGGTCTTTCCGATGCTGCTCTCGCTGGTGGCTTGAAACAAGAGTCCAATGCGATTGCCGAAAGCTGTTGAGCTTTGGTGATTGCTTTCCGCGCTAGAATTGCTTGCCCTAAATCTTTCGTAAGCGCCTGCCGTCTCTTCTCAAAGACTGCGGGAATGACTGCAGGTCTCGCCTCCTCGGGAGGCTGCTTACGCCCGGCTGGCTTCCAGCCTTGTACGAAGCGAGTGCAGAGTAAAGCTACAATCACGTCTTTGCACAGAGGTCTGTCGATCGCTGCAGGTGTCTCACAATCCGCAAGAACATGAAGTGCATTGACGATGTCGACATAATCGTTCTGCTGTGCGCTTATTTCAGCATGCCAAACCCCATCTTGAGCTTGATCGACAGTCAAAGATTCGCTATCCATACAGCTTTGCGTCCAGACCAGTTTTGCCTTGGTCCACAGAGTCGAGGTGATGAATGATGCCCGAATTAAGATCTATAAGCAAACAGAGTCCAACGGATGCTGTTACGATGGTGAACCGGGTAAATTAGACCAGTCACATCCTTGCATAGCTTTGATAGTTTTCGCCAACAATTGTTGGGCTATCAATCAACCGCCAATCCGATCACGCAGCCACAGGTATTTCGATTATAGTAGTTCTTGCCATCTGCGCCATCATCGTCCTCTGCGCCATCATCGTCCTCTGCGCCATCATCGTCCTCTGCGCCATCATCGTCCTCTGCGCCATCATCGTCCTCTGCGCCATCCTCTCCATCTGCGCCATTGTGGTGGAAGTGTGAGGCTGCGGGCGTAGAATCATTCTTCTGCTCGACGTCGCCATTGGAATTCCTCCTCGATCCTGATGCTTGAGCTTGTACCGGCAGTGTGAGGGCCCCGCGGACGTCTTGATATGGACTTTTAACTAGAAAGGTAGACAACTCATCGACGTCTTAAGATCTTACGAGCTCAAGAAAGCCATCGCTGTCGTCAAATTGGGTGTGTTCTTCGGCGTTGCTACGGAAATGTAGAGTAATCTTGCTTAGTGCCTGGGCTTGACCTCGAGTCGGCAAGATTGTGGACCTAGCAAGGCCACGCTCAATCAACTAGACGGTGTATCAGCCGACGGGCCTTCATTCCAATATCTTTAGCTCACCCGTTCATCATACTGCTCATCATTATAGTACTCACCTATAGAGCTATCATCATCTAGTCCACCTTCATGGAAAGTTCTCTGTATCACCTCCTCCTCCTCCTCCCCCTCATCATACTCGTCCACTTCGTCGTAGAAACTCGTATGACTATGACCAGCCTTGCGCTGGGATCTACCGAGCGGTCAACCGCCTCGGCTTGACATGTCATGTTGTGGCCTCTTCGGGAGACTGTCACTCTTCTGCTTTTTCGAGAGTGCGCTTCTGGGCATGACTGTGTCGAGTAGAGTGCTCGTTAGTAATAGGTGGCAGTTGTGTTTCATCTCGACCTGCAGTTTCCGTAGGCGTCACCTGACCGCAAGAAGATGGACACTCTTTGGATGTTGCTAGTGGGTGTGATTGTGATTGCTGGTTGATATGAGCTGGTGGTTGTGGTGGTACTTGTTGTCGAAAAAAGTTCTGGAGGTGCCGTTCATCAGCGAGTTCTATCCCGCTAGTTCAAGTGGTCTCATGCTCGCTTGTACTTCTATGACATAGGCAAGAACAGTCGACTTGCTAGGTCTTGCCTTGCCTCCTTGGCTAGGCAATCTGTCCTTGATCGTCTGCAAGGCACCCGGAAATTTGCAGAGTGCAGCTAGCTTGCACTCGGCAATCAGGGTCGACAGGCAGAAGTCCTTGAAACTCAGCTGCCTTGATCTCCCGTGCCTCATCAAAGAGTGCGGGATCCTCCCACGTCGGCATAGCCCGGATCGAGATACCTGTCTTCATCTGGGACCGTAGTCGCGAGTGAGCTTGATCGGGTTGGCCGTGTCTTCTTCATGTTGTAGTCCTTGGAGAACCGGCTTGTTTTGCTCGAGGTTAATGTACTCGAAGTAGTAGAACTCGACGGCCTAATTACAATCTTGTCCAACGACGAACATCTCCAAGAGACTTTGCACGCGCTGGGGACGAGAGTGTATCGAGGCTTTCTGACGAAGGCCTCTTGATCGTTGTTGATGAGTGCTCATTTCACGGCAGATAGTTGCCGTCGTGGTAGTCTCTGTAGACTCGGCGGTAGTAACACGACTTCACACGAGCTGCCCTTCTTTGCAGACAAATGGATGCGAGGCGTTGCTGGTGAATGTGCCACACATCATCGGAAAGATATATTGCAAGTGCATCACTTTACGCCCAAATTATTGTAGAGAAGTTGTCTCAAATATCGAAGGGGTTGTGCCCTACTATTCAGGCGCGGATTACGAAATGGCAAGCCATTCATGTAGCGCTACCCGGCTACACATCAAAAATGGAGAAACAAGGAGACTTCAACATATGGCGGCAGCAATCAGCTAGACCGTCGCCATGTCTACAACATCGACGGCCTCCTACGACCTTGATGGCCTCCCACAAGCATGGTATCCTCCCGCGACTTTGACGGCCTCTTATGATCATGCCACTGCTGTCGCCATGCGCAACTAGCATATCATGTGCTCGCATCTCAAGCTTGAGAGACACTACTAGATCCTTGTGTACTTTCCAGCGGCATCGTCGCCATCGAAAGTTACGGTCGGACGTTGCTGATAATTTCTGAGCATTATCAAACAAAGTCTCTTCTTCTTTGCATCCGGCGTTCTAGCTATTCTGCTGCCTACACATCCCGTACCTGAAAGTCGCAACACATGACCACATGGACGTCAAGCACCCCGGGACGAAGTGACTACTGCAGCAAGGCTGAGGAAGGCTTCGATTCGTGCTACTACACCGTTTCATTGCAGGAACTCGCCATTGGGGGCGGTTGGGAACGAAACAGCTGTACAGCTACACAAGTCGCAATGTCGAATATGTGGTGGAACGCCTAGTCAGAGTACGAGGCAAGATGCAACAAGACGTTCTATAAGAGAGGGACGCTCGATACTGAAAGTCGAGGCTCTTGTGGCGAGACTTCAGCAAGGAAGAAAAGATCGTTGCATATTTTGACTTCATCGCCATCTCAAAGGCGATGAAGCGCGTGGGGGAGACCAAGAGATTGGAGACGGCGAGGAAGGTTTGGAACAAGGAGAAGGATGAACGGGTAGATGTGGGGCCAATGGTCTATCTAAATACGGTGATGGTGATCGAGACATCGCTTCCTAATTGCTTTAGTCGTCAGATACTCCCGACCCCTAGACCCAAATGTCTCCGGGCTGTACGGATTCTGCATGTACGCTGATGTCGGCGGTGCGCTACACCCACGTGAAGCTTTTACAGACGTTCGACGCTTGATTGAATCGCCAATCCGAGGCAAGATAGATGACAAAGTCTTCACTCCTCCTCAACTACCTTGACGCCGCTATCGCGATCTTGCACGTATAGATCGCACACGTGGGGTGTAATAGAAGCCTACTAGCCTTTAGTTCCCGGATGTGTTTACATTCGAGCGGACTTGGCTAGAAGAAGGATGGAAGTGCCGCTTGCTTGTTGTGTCTTCTTCTTTTAGTTGAAGACGCATTGAGAGTGTTTGCTAGTGAATTGCTTCCATCGCCTAATAGTACCTATATCATACCCAAGCACCTCTCCGACGTGGAACGCATTCGTTGGTCATCATGATATAGAAGCGGACGATCATTTGACGTTGTTTAGGGACGGTTTGAGATTGCTATCAAATCGACAGGACTATCTAGCTTGAGGCTCAATCTTGATAGGATCTTGCTAGTGCCTCTATTTGTCGGGCTCTAAGTCAACTGCATAGCCAACCTCACTGAAAGTGTACCCGCTTGATGCAAATAGCTTTTAGGCTGACGCAGTACCTACCTTCTCTAGGCTACTTCGCTGCTAGTGCTCCGCCGGCATTCTGACACCCTCGAGTCTACCAACTTCCGCTGCGAGCCCACCGCCAGCATACACCTCCATTGCCTCAAGTACACAGAAAGCTGAAAACTGTCCTGGTTGGAGTCACCATTTGACGAAGTTGGTGTTCGTCGAAACGCTAAGTGAAAGCACGGACTCCACGGCTGCCTCGTTCGCTTGAGTGGCCGCGCGCATCTCCCTCCTCATCCCAGGTCATATCATTGATCAGAGCTTTAGCGGTAGGGCTTCGAGCGTCTTCTAATGTCTAGCCCTCGGTCTAAGCGGGAGCAAGAGCTCGGTAGAGAGGAAGAGTCTACCTAATTGTTTCATTGCGAGACGCTTTGACCTTCTCTTGAAAGCATCAAGCTGTTACGCAGGCTTGTGCGATGGCAAGTGTCTCAGTCCGGGCATATTTCTCTTCTTCACCCACCGATAACATATTACTATGCCTCCACCACACTTCCTCTAGACTAATATAGCGCCACTGAACCTAGCGAATCATTCACAGTTGTTGTCAAGCTAGCATCCGTTGTGCCTCGCATCACAGCCGTCCTAACAAGCCCTCCTAAGTGCTAGTGGCCCGCTCTTTAGCCTCTAAAACACGATCCTCGTCAAAGTGGAGGCAGGGGGTGGAAGAGTGGAGGACAGCAGAGGAGAGTAGAGGAGAGTGGAGGAGAGTGGAGGACAGTAGATAATAGTAGATGACAGTGGAGAGCAGTGAATAGTGAAGAGTGCAAGGAAAGGGAGAAACCCAAATCACAACTCGGCTAACCGCCCTCACGCCAACCTTGCACATCACCAAGTCTAAAGCGGTCGCACTGGGCAAGTACTTCGCCGAAGTAGACTATCAATGTGTTCGAACAAATATATTACTGAAGTACATAAGATTATTAGAAATTATAGAACACCGAAAGTCGCACACTCGTGACAGACACCTTGCAGTGTATTTGCTTGCCTCCTCACCGAAAGGAAATCTACTACCCACCTACATACTAGCGTATCATCCTTCGTGTCTCGTAGTTCCATACTGTTAGCAGGGGCATGCCTCCATGTACGCGCGCCATGAAAGCTGTTATCGCTTCTTCGCTTTCTGGCAACCCTTCGGCGTGTATATCCAGTGGGGTGATGATGCAGGTGTGAAGTAAAGTGTGGATGTTGCATACTTCCCACAAATCCTCAAGCGCGACCTCCCATCGTTTCAGGGCTAGCACCCCCAGATTAGGCAAGTATAAGTCTTGCAAGATGATGGTGGTGGACTCGTGGTCTAGAGGTTGCTCGTCGATTCTCTCGGAATTGATGTGGGTCCCGGAGAGCGAGAGTGACCGAAGCCAAGGCATTGATTGAAGCATTCGCTTCAGGAAGTAGAAGAAAGTGACTGGAGAGTCGTCATGGCCTCGGAAGCAGAGACCTAGATGGAAATGCTGTAGGTGTCTGATGTGCAGCATGTTCATGCTTATACTATCGAGGACTGGGGAGCGTGAATCAATGAAACTTAGTTGAAGCTTCAGGCTCGGCTTGAGCCAGGATGTGCGAACGAAGAGCTCCCAAAGTTGGTTACTGACTATTCTATCGCCGGTACTGCCGAGTCGTTGCATCGAAATGCCTTGAGATTGCGCTTCGACATCAAATTCCGCACTCCAGAAGTCGGGCTCGCCGAGGGTGATCTTCTTCAGTTTGGGGAGGCTCGCGAGGAGTCGTAGCATCCGGACATGATTCTCTGTAATAAAGTCCGTAAAAGCGTCTTTGATGCGAATGGATCGTTCAAAATCGAGCAATGTTTGACGAGCGAATGACGCATGCTCAAACGGTGTAGAATGGGCGTTCTGCTGCTCGCTGAAGCTTTGGACGAAAGTCCCGAGCCCGCTGATTCCAGTCGTTTCGGGGACAGTGAGCCTCTGGACCATGAAGCGTACTGTCTCGACTCCTTCTCGTGCTTTGAGGCTGAGATTGAAAATGGAGGGCCAATCTTGCATCACAGGCCCTGGGAGGCATAGGGTCTCCGGTCGAGGTATGTTGATCAGGTACTCCCCCTCCGAGAGCATGCGGGGAAGCTGCACTTGAGATTGACAGAAAGGCATGGTCAGAGTCAGTGTCGATGTATAGTGATCATGTCTTCTTCGTTACACAAATGTGAAGCTGCACAAGAACGCATTTGTAGAGACGGGGCTCACGGCGAGAGTAGCTCTCCTGGATGTCCCATCATTTGGTGTTGGTGTTACACGAAGAACCCAAGAACATGATGTGTTGCACTAAAAAGGTGGCACCTTGCGGCACCTCGAGAGATCTTTCCTCAGCTGGCGTGGATCGTAGCTCCGGTGCGAATAGAGTACGACGGCACCATTCACGAACTGTGCCGTTTCGCAGCCCATCATTTTCCTTCCCTGCATGAGATAGCTCACCTTACGCTTACTGGCTCGTTTCCCAGATGTACCTACATGTCATTAAGTACGACCTTCCTATCATGGAAGAGCACATATCTGTGGCGCATGAGGACGGCTTGGAGGTCACTTTTGCAAGCCGCCTATAATGCCTACGCTGAGGTCGTGTAATGCTGTGACATTGCGAATAATGAACAATGTAGAAGCTCACGAATACTGATTACCGGGGAAGTGATGTTGAGTTACTCCACCCTCCTCAAAGGTCTTGACAAGCTCTTTGGTGATGTGGCATCTCCTAAGTTCGAGCGTGGCGAGAAGAATGACCATCTCGTTAGAGCTTGTAAGGCCACTCGTGCCGCTACTGATGAAGACGTCTTTGTTGTTGTTGTTGTTATTATTGACAGGGGCTGACAGACTGCTGTATTTGCTTGTTAGTTGAATCGTCTGCCTCGTCAGTTTCTGGTAACGTCACAGGCAGATTGTATCGTCTCCTTCGACTTTCTCAATTGCTGCTCTGGATAACACATCGAAGTCGAATAGAAGGGCGTCCCCAACTTTGGCGCGGATAGATGGACAAAACATGAAACAAGCAGGGTAGACGTAAAGGAAAGCAGGAAATGTCCTTGGCCGCTTGCGCCTCTGCTTTGCTCCACATGACTCCCCGAAACATGGGTAGAGAGCAACGCACATGTTGAAATGAATGATGTTTGACATTGCCGTCTCGGACGCCCAGCCAGTCCCCATACCTCTAGGCCGCTCAGAAACCGCAACCTTCGGCCGCCTCGCCATTCCGATTCGAAGAGACGTGCCCATGATTGAAACGTCGAAAGCAATGTAAGAAAGCTTCCGAATGTGCTAAACTCGAGCACCAAGGCTTCTTAGACATTTGCACTAATAGTAGAGACATATAGACTTACGCGGCGCACTTGGCCTAAGACATATTAGCTAGAACAATCTAGCGCCCGACTCGGCGTTATTTAAAAGAGAGGTCCTTTAAACATACCAATACCTTTAGAAGCTCGAACACATTTGATCTTAGCGGCGTATATCACTAGAATCTCTACTATTATAGTGTAAGAAGAGCTCGCCAATATGCTATAAGGAAACCGGCGCTATAGCCTAGACCCGTAAGTCTTCAACAATAGCGGATAGCTAAGAAGACCCCGAAATCCATTACCCCTACCTACCACCTATAAGACACGCGCAGCCGAATCAAGCCTAGTAGTCGAAAGGCCCGAATCTCGAAGGGGAAGGGGGTCTAGCAGAATGCGAAGGAGGATCTAGCAGAATGCGAAGGAGGGTCCAGCAGAATGCGAAGACAAAGCATAGCACAGCATAGTCAATAGTGACATTGGGAGGCGACCAGTATAGACGGCAAGACATCTTGGGCCTGCCGAAGGGTGGTTCATAGAAGATGAGATCAACGACGTCGGTGGTGGAGGAGAAAAGGAACACTTTATGTGCGCACTCCAGCGGTAAGGTATATCGTAGACTAGTCTTCAATCCAAATACAGGCCGGTCAAGACTAATGCAGTACAAGGAACAGGCACCAAAGAAATAGCATAGTTCCCTAGCAGACGGGAAGACTAGTAGCACATAAACCCAGCCGCGAGGTGAAACTCTACGAGGGACATCGAATTGTGCATATTCGCGAACTGCATGTTACGCGTGGCTAGGCGGGCAATAACGGCGAGACTTGATTGGTGCATAGCTAGAGCAGCGATAAAAAGCACCGCTGAGAAGCACTGAGGAGTAGTATTGAGTGGAAGCATTGAGGAGAGGCATGGGAAGCATTGAGGAGAGGCTTGGGAAGCATTGAAGAGAAGCATGGGAAGCATTGAAGAGAAGCATGGGGAATAGGTATTAAGGAGAAGTATCACGGAGTTGCATAAGGAAGAAGTACGAAGGCGAAGTCTTAGAGGGAAGCACGGATTTAAGAGGGCTTGTTATAACGCCTCTCGAGTGCACTTCTCCCGGTTCCTCGCCGTAGCACAATACTATTCATCACAACAAGGGAGCCTCGACCCAAAATGGTTTATTCATAAGGTGGCGAGGTACGATGATAGTATAATGTCCTTAGTCTAATTCTTTAATCGCGGCGCAGTTTGACTCTTCGGCATTCACGCGGAACTCAAAAGTGTTAATAATATACCCTAGCTTATCGACAAGCTCCTACGAAAAGCAACAAGTTTTCATTAAGTGTCAAGGTTATTGTGCTGTAAGTAGTCCCTAGTAGCGGCGAGGAGTCGCTACTACACGGCCTAGAGCTCGAACTAATAAGAGATAAGGCGGTTTTAAGCGTCGATCACCTCGTATTGCTCGGCGGCGAGTTACTCCAACTTAGCTACATGTATTATGTTAAGATGAGGCAAAGTAGGTATTAATTAACTAGATATAAAGCTCGAAATAATTCTCATCGGAAAGGAGATACTATTCTTCATAGTATGGTACTATCATGCTTTCACGAGGTCTATAATAGCTCAGGGAGAATGAATTAGCTATATCTTTCTAGAGAGAGCAATTAGCAATCGCACCTACAATTGCGTCTCGCCTGTCTTTGCGCAAGGATTTGACGTTATCGCGGACGAGGGCAACTTTGATCTCTTCCGTCCTCCAAATCTTCCAACTGCATGATCCTTCATCTTAGGGTGCGGGCCGATGCACGAGAGGCCTTCGGTACAATTGCCCTTAGGTGGTTCGGTGTGCCAGTCGTGGAGGACGTAGATGTGCTAGCTGTAGGTATTGTAGTGGTATCAATTGAGGTGATTGTGGAAATATGCCAGATGTGGTAAATGTGGAGTCAGCCGCAGGAGACGAAGATGTGCCAGGTGTGGGAAGTGCAACGCCAGTTGTGAAACTTGTGGGAGTCGCGGATGTGCTACTTGTAGAGTTCGTGGTCACGCCAGCTGCGGAAGCCACAAGTTGGGCTAGATATATCCAATGTCTACATCTTCCGAATTAGCACTGGTTGTAAGAGAATTGTCTTGATCTTAAACACTTCCAATCTCCTTTGTAGCTTCTATCGACTCTGTTTAGGATACAATATTAGTACTTGCTACATCCGGCTTCGATGGCCTTGAAATATCCCATAGTCTACAGACCTGTCAAAGCAGAAGCTTCCGGAATGATTGTAGTGGGTCGATGTAAAGTAGAGGTACTTCGATGTGTGGACTTTAGTGAGCAGTCCGAGAGTGAGATGCCCTACGACAAGATGGTTCCGCGAGTGAAGTTTTCACACTTTAGCAAAGTTGGTGCTTGAAGTCAGCGTTTCGGGCAAACGATAGGCTCGTAGAAGAGCTTCGCGTTTTGTACTAGACTTGCAATTTCCCGGTATGGAATAACACCGCCAGACTCGACGACAGCGAAGAGGAGGTCGAAGCAGGCACGTATACCCACCCACACCCCCTCAAATCTCCAGTGACTCCGGCAGCAAAGGAGTCGCCACCGCGGAAAAGGTCGAGCAGAAGGAAGAGGCGGTGGATGCGATGCCGGAGAAATTGGTAGGAGAGGACTAGTAGAAGGCGTTAGCGGTGGTGGTGACGATAGTGTATGCAACGGCTGCAGATGTGGTGAAGAAACCTGCGGGAAATTGTCCGACGTCGGTGGGCGGAGCCTCGAGGAGCTCCAGTGGGGAGGAGGGGAGAGATGGCGAAGCGAGGAGGATGCTACTGGAGGGAGTGACGAAGACATGAGGCGGAGAGACGAGACGGAGCTGATGCTTGCAGAGAGGATGTTGGCGGAGCGAGACTGGCACGGAGCTAGTTGAGAGAGTGATGGCGAGAGCGCGTCAACGAAGAGGGTAGAAAGCGGACCGCCATTTGATGCGGCGACAAAGTCTCTTGTTGACACACATACTTCTATCTGTCCGATCTAACCAGAGCACTCCTTTGGCGTCGACCTGAAGAAGATCACTCACACAGCTCGTGCATAGATGACTCGATTCGTCGGCACCATTCTTTTATGACTTGGTTGAACAAAGTGGTGATAGAACGACTCCAACGAGTATCGGCTTCCGTAGCATAAGCGGAGTCGACTGACTGTATCTGACATTGAGACGAGTCCTCATCGCCTTGGAAAGGTTTTGGGCGAGCTCCAATGTCTTCAAATCTAGCTATGTCTTCAGTTTTCCTAGCGTCTAACGATTAGTGAGAGTGCTGAGGTGTTCTGCCGTGTGCTTCTGACAGATGATGCATGTATCGCTTTAGATGAGTGGTCGACGCGTCTGGGTAGCGATGATAGTCGTTGCGAGATTATTGCGTATCCATCTCGACACAATTGAGACCATTGCAATTAAGAGCGGTCTCGGGACCATCTTATGAGGATCGAGAAGATATGTAAAGGTCAACGTATGTAAGGCATATATGGTTCCGCGGAGAGATGCGGTGATGCGAGTGTTGATGTATGCTCGGAGCTTCATTCTGTGTTAGTCGATGGGTATGCTGGCTGGGCTCCTTTTGTAGCTGTGCTGGTGTTGTTGAAGCTGTACAGGTGCTTGTTGGCTCTGCAGGCAATGTAGCGAATGTGCTAAACCTGCACTGGCCACGCTAGGTGATTGCTGGCTCGCGATGGGATCTACTGGCCATGCTAGAGCATTGCTGGCTGTGCTTGGGTTTACCAATCTCGAAGTTTGACAAGATGCGCGGGTAGCTGAACCTATAGACTCAAGCCCAGAGCTCATACCTGCAAGGGCTATCGTCTATTCGCAAAGACTGTGTTGAGACTACATTCGATAGCCCGCGCTTTGCGATTGCTGTTCGAGCTCAAGATTCTCCTTACTTCAAGAATGTCGGAGTAAGTGCTGCTCGGCCGCTTCGATGTTGAACACAAAGATGCATCTGCCAGGGCGGCCTTTCTTGGGATGAAAATCATTCTTGTTGTTTCAGACTTGTCAAGCACAAAGCGTTGATAGGTATAGAGTCGGGAAGAGTGTAGAGTCGAGAACAGTGTAGGGCCGAGGGCAATGCAGGGTCGCGTAGATGGGAGAGTCGAGGACAGTGCATAGCCGTAGAAAGTGTGGGGTCGAGGATGAAAAGTGCGGCGTCGAGGACGGTGCAAAGTCCGGGAGATTGCAAAAGTCGAGTATATCGTAAGGCGGAGCAGAATGCAAAGCCAAGGAGCATGCTGAGCCAGGAGGAGTGCTGAGCCGAGGAGCATGCAGAGTCGGGAAGATTGCAGAGTCCGGGAGGTGGCAGAGCGGACGAAAGTCCAAAGTCGTGGAGGTTGTATAGTGAGGTCACCGAGGCGACACCCATCATGGCAATGCGCGGGACGGCTGTTCCCAAAAGCTTGCCCTTGAGGAGCACAACATCGTGCGTATTCTTCCGCGTGTGATATGCTAGGCAATCTGGAATCAACGTAACGTGCTACCGCTGGACAATAATCGGAGCCCTAGCAGCGGCTCCTCCCCTTTGCAGACGAAGCTGATCAGTGCAGGAAACATTCGCTCTGGAGTAGCTAGATAGATCCGAGGAAGACTTGAGGGTATGGTATGTGGATGTGTGGAAGAGGAAGCCGCGGCGGAGAGTGTGGAGTCGTATGTGGTGGTAGGAAGTTTGGCGGAGATAGCGAAAAGAGGTTGAGAGACCGGGTTGAGAGGCCGGGTTGAGAGGCTAGATTGAGAGGCTAGGTGCTTCTACATTGACCGAATGTGCTCGAGATCCAAGCTATAAAGAAGATCTTGCTCGTTCGGCTGTCTTATCATGGTGAGGACTGGCTCGGTCGGCAGTGTTGATCCTCTAGATCTCTCATTATTCTAGCCGGATCTGGATGAAAATCAGACGTGGTCTACTTTCTATAAGGTCTCCACTTGAGCCAACCTGCAATTGTGCGAAATCGTCTAGAGGAAATGATCTTGAACATGGCAAAGATGTCCAGCTATGGACATGTTATTAGTGGCTCAAGTTCAAGCACGAATGAGTGAATTATGCGTACCTCGCTAAACACGCTAGTTACCTCTTTGAGACCAGCCAAGCTGTGCCATTTCCTCTCCTAGCGTTCTATGCTTTCGGAGACCAGTTGGCCGCTAAAGGTAATCATACTAGTTGTGTTTCGCAGATGAGGATCACATCTTTTGTGGAATCTGGCATAGCGACTTTGAGGCGTTCCTGAAGACAGTCGATAGTAGCACCAACGCGCATGGGATTGGCTCTCGTTGGCTGAGCTTATCTGATGTCGACGTCGGCATAAGCTCTAGGCGAACTATTCGACACGAGCCGGGATCAAGACGTGTCTATGCGCTAGCTCGGACTATGAGAACCACAAGTGATGATCAATCCAGCAGTAGGTCGTGACGGCTCGTGAACATCGGGGGCAAGAAGGCATTACAACAAGTCGGTGTCGCTTAATGAGGTGGAATCTATGAGGATGAGGATGTTCTTGTAGGAAGTCGGGCACGAGAGTCGTCCGTTATGGAAGACGTGCCCCACTGCAATGGCGTAGAGGCACACTGATAAAGGGACGAGTTCTACGTGAGCTGATGATGGGATGCTTAGAGAGCTCGTCATTAGCAAATCAAAGGGCCTGTGACAAGATGTTTCATGTCGATGTAATCAAGGACAAGACCATCGGAGCGCTAAACAAGGACGTGTTTGTATCACAAAAGCATGATATTTCTTCTACTAGAGAGTCAGGAGTAAACAGATAAGCAAAATTAACTTAGCTCGACTCTGATTCCTCCCCCACTGATACTCATACTGTTTCTGTCTGTTCCATTTCATTCAACACTCCTGTCCCCATGAGATCTCTCGCCCTCCTCTCCTCTCCTCTCTTCTTCTTCTTCGTCTTCGCCATCCTCTTTAGATCTTTCTGCCGGAGGAGGGCGACGCTGAGGCATGAATACATGCATTTGGCCCACTCAATACTAGGAAATCGTTCCCTAGTATCTTGATCAGCTCGTCGCGCTCTTTCGAACGCTCTACTTGGATTTTCACGGCCAAACATTTTAATTACGCACCCTGTTGCAATGCGACTTATGCCTGATCATTGATCACTGGTAGTTCGGCCTTACTTAGAGTATTATCCCAGCTGTGGTCTGCACCCGAATCAGAGTTTTGGAGAATACCTGTGGGATATGACAAGGTTCCGTATTCTTTACTGTCGCTGGAACCCCTGAAGGTGTGCTTCTTCCGTATCCAATGCTCTGTCCCTCGAGGTCTTCGGCCAATTGGCAACGCGGAGGGTGTTGATATAGCCTCTGCACCCCTGGTGGCTCTTTCTGATGACATGGTTCACTGACTGGAGGTGTTGCTGATGGTGAACTGAGTGAGAAATCGCTGGTGAGAGGGTGTTGAGGCCGAGCTGAAATCCGCAGGCAACCATGTAACCTGGAACACCTATAGAAGCGCAGTCTCCTTTTATTCTTGCCATCCTCATGTCTTCGTCGACTCGTCTCTTTCAGCCACGAATGTGTCCATCCTGGGTTCGTCGTCTTGTAGAGTCTCTATTTCTCTCGTTCTTGCGACGTTTCATCCCCTTGGCGGGTCTGTTCGTTGTCAAAGGCTCGTCCTCCTCAGGGACTTTGACCTTCCGCAAATGTCTCGCCGTTGAGAAGCTGTCAACGAATTGGCGATTTTAGGTTGTGCTTGAGTATCCTAACAAAGCGTGTCTGTACTGTGCTGTAGTGGCTACAAGTCAAGCCGGAAAGATGCGACATGCTGCCGAGGCATTGAGTATAGCATAACCAGAACGTGCGAATGTGTCCGCTATGTTGAGGGACAGAATGCGAAGGTTGCGATACAACTTACGGGGGGTCGATGTAATAGTTGCAACTCTGAAACAAACGGAATCCAAGTTTCAGATCCTCCAACTTCTTCTTCATCAAGACAACGGCAACACCATCCGGCAACACCATCAGTTTCACCTTCTGACTTGCTGGGTCCAAGTTGTTCATTCTCCTCCAAGCTTTCGCTTCCTCACCTTCAACCTCCCTCATCTGAAGTCCCCTGCTACTCCGACTCTTATTCTAAGACGGACACTTTAGACGAGTTCTCCTGGGCGTGCAGACACCATCTCCGCGTATCTACTATCACCCAACTCAACTCCTTTGGCACGAAGCAACGCCTAGCATGCGTTATCACGACGCCGTCGCGTATCAGCCGCCTGAAACTCAAGAGCACACACATGATGGGTCCAAGCTCAATACCGAGAGAAAGTAGAAGAGCTTGCTACAGGCTTAGTTTGGCAAGGTCTACAAAGACCTCCTGCCTGTCATGACTGCTATTGAAGTCTGACACAACACACTTTAGGCGAGGCAGGATGAGCTCGACTTTCGCCAGGAACAACCCAACGCCGTGGAATCTCGATTGAAGGCCGGCTTCGCTAAGCTTAAGAAGAAAGAGAGGAGGATCCGCAAGTATGAGCATAAGCTATAGGGCTTTGGAGAGAGGCTGTCTTAGGCTCGCGGAAATATCCAAGAGCGCATGAACAACATAATGACTGCTAGCCATGCCCATGCACATGCCCATGACGAGATGGTCACAAGCTTGGAACATATCATAAGAGATTTGGAATGTAGCATTTGCTGGCTACTTCTTTCCCAGCCTTAGACTCTCGCGTGCGGTCATGTGTTCTGCGAGGATTGCATTGAAGATACTTTTCAAACAACTCGCGAGGTGGCTAGTGAGCCGGAGATGAGTATCATCTACAATGTCTAGCCTGTCGAGCTTACCTCGAGGAAGATGAAGAGGGTTTAGCTTCCGCGAGAGTTCCAGTCCTCAGCGCTATATTGCAGCACCTAGCCATTGAAGTTAAGCAGAAAGCGGCTGCTTTACGCATGGCATCGCCCGGCGGGAAAGTATGAGGTTCTACTATCCGAAATCCTTAGTACAGTACTTGCTTTCTTGTCGTTGTGATATATCTAACAAACTTTTAGGACAACTAGAGTCGCCTTACAAAACACACTACGACATCACCGACGTCATTCCCGACACCGGCACCCTCTTCCCCGTCGACTCGTCCTTGCCATGGGCACCGTCCGCTACTCGCGTTCTCATCGCCACAGACAATAGTACATCTCAACGAGCGAGCGTTGAAGCGGCTTTATACATATCTATCAAGGTGAATTTGCTTCAAGTACATGATCGGAATGCGGTGAGTCTTTCACCAACAATGCAAGAACTCTGCTAAGTTCAATATAGCTCGCAACTTGACACGGTACCTGCTTCCCGCTTGCTTAAATTTTTACGATTAATTACACAAGCTACTCCGCCGCGCTCTCGACCGAGAAACCCACGCAATGCTCTAGCGAGCGGAGGAGGGGCGTGAAGGAGAGGTGCAGAGAGAAGGAGGAAGTGGGAAATCATTGCTAAATATAGTAGAGATTGAATTGTATATACTTTATGAAAATGGCATTGAGACTTGCTGATTTCGTCACCGCTACCCCACGATCCTCTTTGTTGACCGACATGCAGGATCGTTCCTTGTCCAAGGACTTGCGAAAGGACTTGCGAAAGGACATTATCGGCATGTTCGCACGACCGTGTACACTGCGGCGTGCTATATATCGCGTCCCTCTTACAATTATGTGAGCTCAACCTCCGTCGACAACCACCCAAGGGCGCGGATTGATGACATCTAGTTCTTTGGTCTTGATATACAGTAATTGATTGTCGTGCTCCACCACTCCATTGCACTGCACCATCTACGGAGGACTTGCGTGATGCAATCAAGTCGATTCGAGTCGACGATCGCTGCTCCTACTATGATGTACGAAACATGGTGCATTCGCAACCCCCGACGTCTTCACTAGCTCCATCCTTTCGAAGGCAGCAGGAAAGAAATTCCTTTAGTACTCTCTGTAGCCACCATGAGGGCCATCCACCGTGGAGGAAGCATTCGGCGAGAGGTGTGAAAGGGGCTACATATTTCGCCCCCGCGTGTTCTCTCGAGATGGACACGACATGGTAAAAACACATGGCTGCCTGTATAGAAAGATAGTCGAAGAGGTATCCCTAAACCACCTCGACAACCTTATCTAGTTTACCCCGTCATGACCACACTATACCGCCGCTATCTACGCCTCCAACCTTTCTTCCAAGCCCAAGCTCACCGAGCTGCTTGCAATGAGGCAAACGTGTGCATACATGTATGCAAGTACCGATCACGTGCTCGCATACATGTATGCAGGCGCCACTCATTTGCATACATGTATGCAAGCACATGTCTTCCCAAGGGGCAGTCACGTGATACCAGCCACTCTGCATACAAGTATGCAAGCAGGGTATGTATACCGATACAAGGCCAGACACAATATGCAGTCATCGCAACACCAAGAATTGCCCTCGATGGGCCCGCCGCCGCAACGCTCTGCAACGCACATACACGCATCCTGGCGCATTCCGCTTGCCCTTGCCCCTTCGCATCGTCCTTGAGCATGGCATGGCTCGCCTCCGATCATCCTCTACACCAACTTCCCAAGCTGGATCAAGCGCAGAACTCGCTCGTGCTGGGAGAGATCTGAGCAGTAGGAATGCGCAAACGAATGCTTCGCGTATTGTCAACATCTGCGACAATTGGAAGATTGAACGCCACACTCTTGAAGACTTCTTCGACGAAGAGAACATCTGCTCCTACCGCTTCATCGAAGCTTTATACAAGGTTTCGAAGAAGCATCCTTTTGAGCAGGTGAAGCGCGCGCTTCAAGACGCCCAAGATACACGACTGAACTTTGTTCACGGACGGAAAGGCTTGTCCAAACAACGTCTATGGACACCGGCCGATGTCTTGACCGCTAGCGCGAGCTTAGACGCTGCATCAACGCTCATAACGCTTGCCCCGCGAGTCGCCCGTGAGAAACTCAGGGTTCTCACTACTGCTACGACTACTACTACGACTACTACTACACTGAAAGGTGCAGCCGTCATTGAGGACCAAGAGGGTGAGGACTCGGAGGGCGGCGACTTAGACGGCGGCAATATTGAAGAGGCACATCTTGGTGGATCCGACAACACGGCTAGCACAAGCGGCCGCAAAGTATCCGCAGGCTCGGCGAATAGGAACTCGACAAGCAGCAAGCACCAGATGCAATTGGCTGGCAGATTTGGCAAGAGACAAAAGTTGAACGCGAAGTCGAAAGAATCAAGTACACCAGTGCCAGACCCAGAACACGACATCGAGAAAGGTCGTGCCGTACGAAGTATTGCTCCATCTTCACCTTCGATCGATGAGGAGAAATCCCTCATTGACTACACGTTCGTCAGCATCGGCAATAGCGTTGACAAGGAGGAGCTCATTGTGAAAGAGCCCAGTATCTTCGAAGAACAAGTTGCCCTGCCTAACATCTCCAGCCCTGTTCATACCTTCTCGGT
>Ga0160429_1000588_pt1 | contig 28926 bp, 23 predicted proteins | sample SolpanmetagenomR_FD_108199 | JGI IMG/M metagenome (GOLD analysis project Ga0160429, IMG submission 108199) | Solar panel surface microbial communities from Lawrence Berkeley National Laboratory, California, USA - R | ecosystem: Engineered > Built environment > Solar panel > Unclassified ... | reverse complement strand
CAGAATCAACACGGCCGACCAGTTCACGGTGCAGATCAAGAACGGGGCCACGGTGGCCGCCAACGCCAGCACCACCGGCACCAGCACCACGGCGGCGACTGCTGCGACCACTCTGGTAGCGGGCACGACCTATACCCTGACCGAGATTCTGGCAGCGGGCAGTGTTTCTGCGCTCACGTCGTACGACACGGCTGTCACCTGTACCAACAGTTTCACTGGCAGCAGCACGACGCTTCCTGGCGGACCGGGTCAGAGCTTCACGCTCACCCCGAACGGCAATGACGTGATCTCCTGCACCCTGACCAACACTGCCAAGCAGGCCGATCTGAGCGTCACTAAGACGGCCAACAAAACCACCTACGCCGCCGGTGAAAACGTGGTCTACACCGTGACGGCCAGCAACGCCGGACCGAATCCCGTGGGCGGCGCGGTGGTCACCGACACCCTTCCCAATCAGACGCCCTCGCTCGGCTGGACCTGTGCGGCCAGCGGCGGCGCGGTCTGTCCGGCGACGACGGGTACAGGAAACGTCGCCCAGACCGTCGCCACCTTTCCCAGCGGCGGCGCCTTGACCTACACCATCACGGCGATTGCCCGAACCGCTGCCACCGGCATCGTCAACACGGCCACGGTCACGGCTCCGGCCACAGTGATCGACTCGACCGCCGGAAATAACACGGCCAGTGCCACCATTGCTGTCACGGCTCCGGCGGCTGGCCCCACCTATCCCGGCCCCGGTCCGGTGTCGAAGTACGCGACCTGTCTCGACTTCGGTGCGATGCCCAACCTGGGCACTGGACAGAGCTACACCAACACCCTCCTGACGCCGGAAGGCGTGACCATCTCCTACACCATCAGCGTGACGAGCGTGGTGGGCACCGACGTGGCCAAGACCCCCGGAGCCGCCACCGACGGCCTGAGCAAGTACGTGCCGGGCACGTGGCAGGGTGACCGCTGGCAGCAGTACTTCGGGGGCAGCAAGACTAATGCGGTCTCTACCAACAATGCCCGGCAGGTGTTCTTCACCGTCTCGGCCTACGCACAGCTCGGGACGCTGACTGTTCCGATCACCCTGTTGACCGGCAGCGCCGAGGACGACGGAGGCATCACCAACGACCCCAGCCGCCCGCTGGAATATACGGGCGCGACCACCAACGGCACGCCGTTCTCCGTGGCCGATGTGTACACCACCGGAGGCATGGGCCGCCGCGTGACTCTCACCAATGGGGGCACGACAGAGGCTATGACCATCAGCAGCCAGGACGGTGCCGGCAACGGGAATCAGGTCAACATCCTGATTCTGGCGACCGGTAAAGCCAACGCCACCTCGGCCTCTCCGCTCACGTTGAACAGCAGCATGCTCGGTTCGGGCATCACCGCCCAGGCATTCTGTGCCTCTTACGGCTATGATCGCGGCGACGATCCGGCCACCTACGGCGCCGCAAACTCGCTGCTCAATCCTGCCTATGCCCCGCCACTCAGCGACGGCTTCCGTACCCTCGATCAGCTGTCGGCAGGCACGCGCAGCGACGACACCACCGTGTACCTGGGCGCGGCCAAGCCCAGCGCCGAAGACGTGGTGCGCGGCACCAACGGCACCGGCGACACCGACGACGGCGTGGCGAGCTTCCCGGCCCTGAGTACGGCCAGCACGGGCTACACCGTCACGGTGGCGTACAACAACACCAGTGGTGGGAGCGCCACCCTGAGCGGTTGGATCGACTTCAACCGCAACGGTACCTTCGATGCCGGTGAAAAGGCCACCGCCACCGTGCCCGCCGGCAGCGGCAACGCGGCGCTCACCTGGAGCGGCCTGACCGGATTGGTCAAGGGCCAGAGCTACGCCCGCTTCCGTATTTCCACCGACGCCACGAGCGCGGGGCTGCCCACCGGCACCTCACCCAACGGCGAAGTCGAAGACTACGCGCTGACCATTCAGAACACTCCGCCCGCCACCATTGCCGTCACCAACGTGACCCTGCTCGACACGGCGGCGGCCACCATTCTCAGCCCCAACCTGTCGGCCACGGACCCTGACGGCACCATCTTCAGCTACACCATCGTCACGCTTCCTTCGGCGGCCAGCGGCGTCCTGGCGCTGAACGGCACGGCGGTTACGGCAGGCCAGACGTTTTTGGCGGCCCAGCTCGGCAACCTCACCTTCGACCCGGCCTCCGGATTCAGCGGCAGCACGACCTTCACCTATTCGGCCACCGACGACAGTGGAGCGGTGAGCAACACCTCGACCTACACCATTCCGGTGAACCGGCCGCCCACCACGGCGAACGTGAGCAACGTCGCGCTCGTCAACACGGCGGCGGCCACCATTCTCAGCCCCAACCTGTCGGCCACGGACCCTGACGGCACCATCTTCAGCTACACCATTGTCACGCTTCCTTCGGCGGCCAGCGGCGTCCTGGCGCTGAACGGCACGGCCGTTACGGCAGGCCAGACGTTTTTGGCCGCCCAGCTCGGCAACCTTACCTTCGACCCGGCCTCCGGATTCAGCGGCAGCGCGACCTTCACCTATTCGGCCACCGACAACCAGGGAGCGGTGAGCAACACCTCCACCTACACCGTTCCCGTCAACGCCCCGCCCACGGCAACGAATGACAGCAAGACCACGCCCAAGAACACGCCCGTCACGCTGGAAGGCTCGACCAACGACACCCCCGGCACCCTGGCGATCGACACCACCAGCGTCGTCCTGACGGCGGGCGGGACCATCACCAATGCGGGCAAGACGCTGACCAACGCGCAGGGCACCTACCAGGTGCAGACGAACGGCACGGTCATCTTCACGCCGGTCGCCACCTTTGCCGGAACCACCACGCCGGTAAGCTACACCGTTCAAGACACCTCGGGCGCCACCAGCAACGCTGCCACCCTGAGTGTCACGGTCACTAACCAGCCGCCAGTGGCGAATAACGTGACCAATACGCTCGTCGTCAGCACGGCGGTGGCTGCGGCCCTGAACCCCGGCGTGAGTGGCACCGACGCCGACGGCACTGTCGTCACCTATACCGTCACCACCCTGCCGACCGCCGCCATGGGCACGCTGTACTGCAACGGCACGGCGATCGCCAGCGTGCCCAGCACCTGCGCTCCGGCCCAGCTCAGCTTCAAACCCAACCCGGCCTTCGACGGCAACGCGACCTTCCAGTACACCGTGACCGACGATAACGGGGCCACCAGCAACGTCGCCACATACACCATTCCGGTCAACAAGCCGCCGGTGGCCAACAACGATTCCGGCGCAACCAACCCCAACGTCAACGTGACCTTCAGCGTCACCGGCAACGACACCGACACGGCTCCTGGCACGGTGAACGTGGCCAGCACCATCTTCGACGCCAGCAGCACCGGCACCATCAGCAACGCCGGTAAGACGCTCACCGTCACCGGTCAGGGCGTGTTCACGCTCGACAACGCCGGCAACGTGACCTTCGCCCCGGCTGCCGGATTCAACAATGGGACCAGCACCGCCAGGTACACGGTGAAGGACAACCAGGGCGCGACCAGCAACGTCGCCACCATCACGGTCAACGTTCCGGCGAGCGTCGATCTGGCGATCACCAAGAGCGGCCCGGCCTACTTCAAGCCCGGCGACACCCTGAGCTACACCCTGACCGTCACCAACGGCGGCTCGGCGGCCACTGGCGTCACGGTCACCGACACCCTGCCCGCGGGCCTGACCTTCACCTCGGCCAGCAGTGGCGGCACCTACAACGCCGGCACGGGCAAAGCGAGCTGGACGCTCGGCACCGTCGCAGGCGGCTCCACCACCACGCTCACCCTGACCGGCACCGCGCCTTTGGCGGCCAGCGTGGAGACCAACAGCGGACCCACCAGCCTCGCGAACACCGCTGCCACCCAGGGCAACGAGACCGAGGTGGTGACGGCCAACAACAGCTCGACCACGACGGCCCAGCTCGTGTACCCCAAGCTGAGCAAGCGGGTGCGCAACGTGACCCAGACCGGAGCGTTCGGCACGGTCGGCACCGGCAAGCCCAACGAGGTGCTCGAATACTGCATCGACTTCAAGAACTACGGCGTGGCGGTGGCGAGCTTCGTGGTCAGCGACACCGTACCGAGCAACACCACCGCCGACCTGAGCGGCTACGGCGTGGGTCTGGGCCTTCAGGTGGTGCGGGGCGGGGTCACCACCACCCGCACCAGCATCGGCACCGACGCTGACGGCGGCAGTCTGAGCGATACTGCCCTGAGCCTCAATCTGGGCACGCTGGCGGCGGGCGAGAGCGGCAGCGTCTGCTTCCAGGCCAAGATCAGGTAAGTTCCGGCTCGGTTTCCGGGCAGCGCGGCGCATTCGGGGCTTCCCGGGTGCGCCGCTTCGCTGCCCGAACTTTCGCCTCTCTTCCGCTTCAAAAGAGGCAGACTTGAGGCATGTCAGCGCCGACCTTTCGACCGGGCAGGCCCCTCCTCCGTCTTTTCGCGCTGCTGGCCCTCGCGCTGGTCACGCCTCTCGCCTCGGCCCAGACGGCCGCCGCGATGGTCCGAGACGCCACGCTGCCCGCCCTGAAGCTTCCGGCCGGCTTCCGGGCCAGTGTGTACGCCAGCGGCCTTGCCAAGCCGCGCCTGATGGCGGTCGCTCCCAACGGCGACGTGGCCCTGAGCGACATGAAGACCGGCAAGATCTACCTGCTGCGCGGCCGTGAGACGGCCCAGACCTTCACCTTCGTGTCGGGCCTGAACATCCCGCACGGGCTGGCCTTTCACGGAGGCTTCCTGTATGTGGCGACCACGGACGCGGTGCTGCGCTACCCGTACCGCAGCGGCGACACGCACGCGGCCGGCGCGGCCCAGAAACTGCTGAGTCTGCCGAGCGGCGGCGAGCACGTCACGCGCACGTTGACTTTCGGTCCGGACGGCCGGATGTACGTGTCGATCGGGTCGTCGTGCAACGCCTGCCGCGAGACCGACCCGCGCCGCGCCTCGGTGTGGAGCTACGCCGCCGACGGTACGGGTGGGCGACTGTACGCCTCGGGGCTGAGAAACGCCGTCGGGCTGGCCTGGAAGAGCGGCGCCTTGTACGTCAGCAACAACGGCCGCGACTATCTGGGCGACACCACTCCGCCCGAGGGGTTTTACCGGCTGAAACAGGGCGGGTTCTACGGCTGGCCCACCTGCTACACGGTGGGGGGCCGGGTGGTGAACGATCCGGCCTACCGCAAGGCCGACTGCCGCTCGGCCACGCCCGCCTTTGCCACGGTGCACGCCCACAGCGCCCCGATGGACTTGGCCCTCTACAGTGGCAGCATGTTTCCGCCCGCGTATCAGGGCAAGTTCTTCGCCGCCCTGCACGGCAGCAGCATGAACCGCGTTCCGGTGGGCGACAAGGTGGTGACCGTAGACCCGGCCACCGGGCAGGTGCAGGACTTCCTGAGCGGGCTGGTGCGCCCTGGCGGGTACATCAACCGCCCGGTCGGGCTGGCGGTGCGTCCCGACGGCTCGCTGCTGGTCAGCGACGACTGGGCCGGGAAAATTTACCGGGTAACGTACAAGAAGTAGGGCCGGAAGTAGGGGGGCTCCGGCCCGCCGTTTTCCGCTCAGAACAGCCCTTCTCCGAAGACGCGCCGCACCTCTTCGTGTTCCAGGCCCAGTGAGAGCAGCAGCAGCATCAGCAACCTCGCCTTGTGCGCGTTCAGGAAGCTCGCAGGAATCGCTCCAGCGCGGCTGAGGGTGGCTCCGCCGCCCGCGTAACCATACAGCGGCAGGATCGGCCCGGCGTGGGTGCGGGTGGCGATCACCACCGGCTTTCCTGTGGCCTCGATCAAGGGCAGCAGTTCGGCGGGCAGGTTGCCGGTGCCGAGCGCGGCGATCACCAGACCGTCGGCCCTGGCCTCGGCCTCGGCAAAGCCTTCGCCCTCCCAGCCCGCGTAGGCGTACAGCACCTCGACGCGGGCATCGAGCCGTTCAGGTTGATACAGGTGCCGGCGTTCCGGGCCGGCGAAGTAGCGCAGCGCCGCCGCTCCGCCGCCCAGCTGCACCGGCCCCTGGTCGATGCGGCCGATCGGGCCGGGATAGCCGCCGAACGCATCGACGGCGCTGGTGTGCACCTTGGTCACGGTGCGGGCGTCGAAAATGTCGCCGCCGAACACCACCAGCGGGCCGCGCCCGGCACTCTGGGAGCTCAGCGCCACCTGGGCCGCGTCGCGCAGGTTGCCGGGGCCGTCGCCCGACAGCTCGCCCGCGTGGCGCATGCTGCCGGTCAGCACCACCGGGAAGGGCACGGCCAGCGTCAGGTGCAGGAAGAAGGCCGTCTCCTCGAGTGTGTCGGTGCCGTGCGTGATCACCGCGCCGTCCACGCCTTCCAGGCCGCCGATCAGGTGAGCGAGCTGCAGCATGTGGCGGGGCGTGACGTGCGGGCTGGGCAGGGTGAACGGCTGAACGGTCTGCACGCGCACGTCTTCCAGGCCCGGCAGGTGCGCGGCCAGTTCCGGCGCCTGCTGCGGCGTGACGCCCGCGCCGCCGGGGTCGGGGCGGCTGGCGATGGTGCCCCCGGTGTGAATCAAGGCGAGCGTCTGCGGGCGTAGGCTGGACATGGAGATGAGTTTAACGTGTGAGACAGACTTTCTCGCTCTGCCTTTAACTTCTCTTTACCCTCTTTGTCTAGCCTCGGCCTATGCCTCGCCCCCCCTCCACCGACGCTGATTCAGGCCCTGCCGGGCAACGGCACTTCGTCTTTCACGATCCGGGTGGCCGCCGCTGGCGCACCCTGAGCGTGCTGCTGCTGCTGGTCGGCGGGGGGGTGGGCCTGCTGCTGGCGGTGCTGGGCGTGAGCGTGGCGCTGCGGCCACAGCTTCCGGCGCTGGCCCTGCTGGGCACCGCCCCGGTGCAGGAGCGGCGCACTTTCATGGAGCGGGTGCGAACCGTTCGCCCGGACGACGACGCGGCCGCGCCGCAGGTCGGTCTGGCGGGCCCGGCTTCGACTCCGAACGTTCAGGCCCCCCAGCTGCCGAGCGCCCGCGCGGTGAGCGGCGCGCCCGAGGTGACCGGCTTCTACGTCAACTGGGACGACAACAGCTTCTCGTCTCTCAAGCAGCATCTGGGCAGCCTCACCGAACTCGACGCCGAGTGGCTGCACTTCACCTCGCACGGCCTGAGCCAGGACGATCAGGTCAAGACGGCGGCGCTGCTGGCCTACCTGCGCAGCCAGCGGGCAAGTGGCCTGCGGGTGGTGCCGCTGGTGAACAACTACGACGGAGCGACCCAGAGCTGGGACAGCGCCTCGCTCGCCCGCGCCCTAAGCCGCCAGGTCAGCCGAACGGCGCTGGAAGACGGCCTGCTGGCCTACGTCAAGCAGGTCGGCGGCGGTGGCCTGATGATCGACTTCGAGCAGGTGCCCGAGACGGCGCAGCACGACTTCGTGCTGTTCATGAGAGAGCTGCACGCCCGCACCCGCGCCGCCGGGCTGCGGCTGAACGTGGCCCTGCCGCTCGACGACGACAGCTACCCCTACGCCGCGCTGGGCGAGGCGAGCGACCGGGTGCACCTGATGGCCTACGACCAGCACGACGACGGCGGCGACAGCGGCCCGGTGGCGGCGCAGGGCTGGCTTCAGTCGACGCTCCAGACCCGGCTGGCGGACCTCAGGGCGGCGCAGACGGTGCTCGACGTGGGCAACTACGGCTACGACTGGACGGCGGGCCAGAAGGGCGGCGCGGCCAACGTGTCGTTCCAGGACGCGCTCACGAGCGCCCAGGACGCGGGCGTGCAGCCGCACCTTGACGCGAACAGCCTCAATCCGACCTTCCGCTACCGAGACGACGCGGGCGCGGCCCACACGGTGTGGTACCTCGACGCGGTGAGCACTTTCGATCAGGTGCAGGCGGCGAGGCGGCTGGGGGTGAACCAGGTCGCCCTGTGGCGCATGGGCACCGAGGACCCGCGCGTGTGGCAGGTGCTGAACACCCAGGCCCTCGGCACGCCGGGCGAGCTGAACGCCGGCGTGGCCGCCCGCCTGAAGCCGCTGCCCTACGGCTACGACCTGAGCTACAAGGGCACCGGCGAGTTGCTGCGGGTGGTGTCGGCGCCCAGAGACGGCCTGCGGGCCCTGACCTTCGACCCGGCGCGCGGCCTGATCACCGGCGAACGACTGGTGCAGGCCGCCAGCCCGTTCGTCATCGGACGCTGGGGCAAGAGCGCGCCGAAAGACATCGCCCTGACCTTCGACGACGGCCCCGATCCCACCTGGACGCCGCGGCTGCTCGACATCCTGAAGGCCAATCACGTTCCGGCCACCTTCTTCACGGTCGGTGTGCAGGCGCAGCAGTACCCCGGCCTCCTGCGGCGCGAGGTTCAGGAGGGTCACGAGGTCGGCTCGCACACCTTCACGCACCCGAACCTCAGCATGGTGTCGCGCACCCAGGTGGGCCTGGAACTCGACGCCACCCAGCGCCTGATCCAGAGCATCCTCGGGCGCGGCACGCTGCTGTTCCGGCCGCCCTTCGCCGAAGACGTCGAGCCGGCCACGCCCGAGCAGGCGCGGGTCTTGCAGCAGGCGAGCGAACTCGGGTACACCACCGTCGGCATGGGCGTGGACCCGGAAGACTGGGCCAAGCCGGGCACGCAGGTGATCGTGCGGGCGGTGCTGCAGCAGGTGCAGGCCGGGGCCGGACAGGTGGTGCTGCTGCACGACGCGGGCGGCAACAGGGCCCAGACGGTGGCGGCGCTGCCAGCGGTCATCCGGGAGCTGCGCGCTCACGGGTACCGCCTCGTGACCGTGTCGCAGCTCGCGGGCCTCAGCCGCGATCAGGTGATGCCGCAGGTGGTCGGCGTCGCGGCGTGGCTCACGCGGGCTGGTGGCTGGGGCTTCGGGCTGGTGTCGGGCTTCGGCCTGCTGGTGGCCGGACTGTTCGTGCTGGGCATCTTGCTGTCATGCCTGCGGCTGGCGTTCATCAGTGTGCTGGGCCTGCTGGAAGCCTCCGGGCGACGGGGCAAGGACCTGCCTCCGGTGCAGACTCCGCTCACGGTGCTGGTGCCCGCCTACGACGAGGCCAAGGTGATCAACGCGACCATCGCCAGCCTGCTTTCGCAGGCATCGGGTGCGGGCGGCGAGATCCGGGTGCTGGTGATCGACGACGGCAGCAGCGACGACACTGCCGAAGTCGCCAGGTCGGCGTACGGCGAGCACCCGCGCGTCGAGATCTACACGGTGCCCAACGGCGGCAAGGCGAGCGCGCTCAACCACGGCCTGCGGCTGGCACAGACCGAACTGGTGGTGGTGATCGACGCCGACACGGTGCTGGTGCCGGGGGCGCTGGCGCACCTCGCGGCGCACTTCGCCGACCTTCGGGTCGCGGCGGTGGCGGGCAACGCCAAGGTCGGCAACCGGGTCAACCTGCTCACCCGCTGGCAGGCGCTCGAGTACATCACCGCCCAGAATGTCGAGCGCCGGGCGATGGCCCTGCTCAACTGCGTGTCGGTGGTGCCGGGCGCCATCGGAGCGTGGCGGCGCGAGGTGCTGCTCTCTCTGGGAGGCTTCGCCACCGACACCCTGGCCGAGGACGCCGACCTGACCCTGCGCGTGCTGGCGGCAGGCTGGCGCGTGACCTACGAGCAGCGCGCGGTGGCCCTGACCGAGGCCCCCGAGACGGTGAAGGGCTTCCTGAAGCAGCGCTTCAGATGGATGTACGGCATCCTGCAGGCCACCTGGAAGCAGAAAGGGGCGGCCAGGCGAGGCCAGCGCCGTCTGGGCTTCGTCACCGTGCCGAACGTGCTGGTGTTTCAGGTGCTGCTGCCGCTGATCAGTGCGCTGCTCGACTTCACGATGCTGTTCAGCCTGCTGTGGTCGCTCATGCAGACCCGCTACCACCCCGACTCACCGGGCCTCAACGGCCACATCCTGGCGTTCTACCTGCTGTTCATCGGCATCGACCTGTTCGCAGCGGTGCTGGCCTTCGCCCTCGAACCCGGCGAGCGCTGGAGTCTGCTGCTGTGGCTGCCGCTGCAACGCTTCTTCTATCGGCAACTGCTGTACGTCGTCGCCATCCGGGCGTTGGCGGCGGCCCTGCGCGGCGGCGCAGTGGGCTGGGGCAAGCTCGAACGGCGCGGCACGGTGAAGCTGCCCCTGGAAGCCGACCGGAGCGCGGGCGACTGATCTATCTGGCCGGGAGTGGTAGAACGGGGGCCGTGCCTCAGCCTTCTCTGCCCTCCATCCTGATCGTCTCGAACGGCGGCGCGGAAGACCTGATCGGCGCGGCCCTGGCCCGAGAGCTGCGCCTCCTCGGCGTGTCCGAGGTGCTGGCCCTGCCCCTGGTCGGCGCGGGGACGGCCTACCTGGGCGCGGCGCAGCGAACCGGCCCGACGCTCGACCTGCCCTCGGGCGGCTTTCCTTTCGGTAGCCTCGACAACCTGCGCGCCGACCTGAAGGCCGGGCTGATCGGCACCTCGCTCGCGCAGGGCCGGGCGGCCTGGACCAGTGGGCGCCGGGTCGGCACCGTGGTGGTGGTCGGCGACAGCTTCGCGCTGACTGTAGGCATGCTGGCTGCCCGCCGGGTCGCCTCGTCCGGGCCGCGCCTGCCGCTCGTTCACCTGCAACCGCTGGTGTCGCGGCTCTATGGCGAGGGCATGGGGGTGGGTGATCACCTGCGCGAGCTGAACGCGCTGGGGGCCAACGCTTTCATGCCCTGGGAGATCGGCCTCGGTCGGCGGGCGCGCCGGGTCTACACCCGTGACGCGGCCTCGGCGCGGTATCTGGCCTTGCAGGGCGTGAACGCCTCGTACCGGGGCAGCTTCGCGATGGACGTGCTGGGCACCCCTGAACGCGACCTGAGCGCCCTGCAGGACGGTCGCCCGCTGCTCGCCCTGATGCCGGGGGGCAGGGGAGACGCACGTGAGTCTTTGCCAGTCATGCTGGACGCGGCCGTGCTGTGTCCGCAGCTGCAGCCGGTGGTGGCCTGGCCGAAACCGTGGGCCGACCTGCCCCTTCTCCCCAGCTGGACCTTGGACGTGCTGGACGAGGGCACCGCCCGCCTGACGCAGGGAGACACGGACGTTCTGGTGCTGCGTCACGCGTTCTCGGCAGTCCTGTACGCGGCGCGGCAGAGCGGGGGGCTGGCCGTCGGCACCGCCGGCACCGCCGCCGAGCAGGCGGCGGGGCTGGGCGTGCCGGTGGTGGGGTTTCCGACCTCGGGGCCGCAGTACACACCGGGATTCGCCCGCCGTCAGGGGCGACTGCTGGGCCAAGCGCTCACCTTGACCACCCCAGACGCGCCGGCGGTGGCTGAAGCCTTAAAGTGTCTGACGACCGACTCCGCACTGTACCGGGCCGCTGCCACAGATGGCCGTGACCGCATCGGCAAACCCGGAGCGCTGCAGCAGATCGCGGCGGAGCTTCTCCAGCCTTAAAGAGTGCTGCTCGCTTCAGTCCAGGTCGCTCATCCACCAGGCCTCGCGGCGGACCGCCAGCCTCGCCCGCGGGTCGCCCACGAGGTCCAGGGCTTTCGCCAGACCGTCCCAGTCGGACTCGCTGAGCGGGTCGATGCTCAGCGAACGCTGATAGAAGTGCGCGGCGTCTTTGGCGCGGCCCGCCTCGTCGGCGAGCTTGGCCGCCAGACTCAGGATGCCCAGCACCTTCTGCTCGAGGCGGTTGCGCACCTCGTCGGCCCACGGCGAATCAACGCCCGGCAGAAACTGGCCGTACATCCCGATCAGTTCGCGCAGCTCTTCCAGGCCCAGCCTGTTCTGGTCGGCCTGCGCGGCCAGCAACTCGAAGCGCTGCACGTCGTACTCGGGGTTCAGCTCCGGTGATAGGGTGTAGCGGCGGTTGCTGCTGCTCACGGCCTCGTTGTCGAGGGACTTTCTCAGCCGGTGCAGGGTGGTGTGAAACAGGCTGCTGGCCCGCGCCTCGTCCTTTTCGGGCCACAGCGCTTCGGCGGCCTCCCAGCTGCTCACGTCCTTGTGTTCGAGCAGGTAGAAGAACAGCTCGAGCGCCTTGCGGGACACCCACTGCACCGGCGTGCCCTTCCAGAGCACCTGCGAGGTGCCCAGGCCCTTGGCCTCCATGCTGCTGCCGACCTGCTGACCGAGGCCCGCGCGGCGCATCCGGGCGTCGACGGCGGTGGTCAGGTCCTGCGGCGTGAACGGCTTGGGCAGGTAGTCGTCGGCCCCCAGGTTCATGCCCCGGCGCACGTCGCCGCGTTCGGCGTGGCTGGAGAGCAGCATGAACGGCAGGGACGAGAAGCGCTCGTGCTTGCGCACTTCTTCCAGAAATTCCAGGCCGGTCATGTACGGCATCACCACGTCGCTGATGATCAGTTCGGGCGTGAACACCTGCAACAGGTCGAGCGCCTCGACCGGATGACTGGAGGTGCGTACCTCATGACCGGCACGGGCCAGGATGACGCTGACGAGTTTCAGAATGGCGGCGTCGTCGTCCACCACCAGGATTCGGGGCATGGCCGCATTATAACAGCGTGAGCCGTGATCAGGCGTGATGGCGTCGGCGTCGGCCGGACTGAAACGCTGTGCTGGTGGTCTCCGCCTCTCGCCCTGGGCTGAAGGGTGTTTCGGCCCGGCGAACCTGCTTTTTCGACCCCGACTCGTGATACAATCTCCACTTGTGCCGCGCGGTGAGATTGCCTGCTGGTGACCCCCCGAACAACGGCCGAAACTTCATCACAGAAGAGAGGTGAATCATGAACCAGTACGACCTGAACCTGATCCTCAACCCCAGCCTCAGCGCCGAGCAGATGCAGACCGAAAAGGACTACATCGAGACCGCCGTGAAGAACGCCGGGGCCGAGATCTCCAAGCTGGACGACGTCGGCAACCGCCGCCTCGCCTACGCGGTGAGCAAGGAGCGCGAGGGCTACTACCTGATGTACACCATCAAGGCCAGTGGCAACCCCGAGACCGCCATCGCTTCCAGCCTGCGTCTGCGCGACAACGTGCGGCGCGTCCTGGTGGTCAAAGACCGCCCGGAATGGAAGACCAAGAAGGCTTAAGTGGCCTGAGCATTTACGCTCTTGACATAAAAGCCCGACCGTTCTAAACTGTCTTCACCCGCAAGGGCCACCGCAACACCCGCCAGCAACGCAGAAGTACACGTTTTCGCCACCTACAAAGGAGTACACGAACATGGCCCGAGGCATGAACAACATCATCTTGATCGGCACCCTCGCCCGCGAACCCGAGCTGCGCTACACCGGCAGCGGCGTGGCGGTCTACGAGGCCACCATTGCTGGAGAAGACCACATCGCTGGGCAGGACGGCAAGCAGCGTCAGTTGCCCTGGTATCACCGCATCAGCATTCTGGGCAAGCCCGCCGAATGGCAGGCCGAGCGCAATCTGCAGGCGGGAGACCCGGTGATGGTCGAAGGCTCACTCGACTACTCGTCGTGGGACGCCCCGGAAGGCGGCAAACGAAGTGCAGTGCGCGTGAAAGCTTTGCGCGTGGAATCGCTCGCAAGCGCGGTCGAGACCACCCAGGACGCCGGAGGCGGCGTTCGGATGCACGGCGGCATGAATCAGGTGATGGTGGTCGGAAACCTGACCCGTGAGCCGGACCTGCGCTACACCCCCGCCGGAGACGCGGTGCTGGGGCTGAGCCTGGCGGTCAACGAGCAGTGGAACGACCGGCAAGGTGTGAAGCAGGAAAAGGTGCACTGGCTCGACGCGACCCTGTGGCGCGACCTGGCAGAGAGCGCCAAGGACCTGAAGAAGGGAGACCCGGTGCTGATCACCGGCCGCCTGACCAACGAGTCCTGGACCGACAAGGAAGGCAACAAGCGTTCCTCCACCAAGATAGAAGCGACCAGAGTCGAAGCCCTCGCCCGAGGCGCGGCCACCGGAACCGCAGCCACCCCCGCAGCGCCCCGTCAGGCAACGGCGAGCGCCGCGCGTCCGCAACCCCAGCGGGCGGCCGCCCCCAGCTATGGTGGGCAGCAGGGGTCCCGTTCGGCAGGGCTGGATATTGACAGCGGCCTTCAGGACTTTCCCCCGGAAGAAGACCTGCCTTTTTAAGTCCAGATTCCCTCGGGGAGATGGGCGGCAGGCACAAGGACCACCCACATGACCCAGACCGAGCGTAAACCCAGGGGCAAGGGACCCAAGCGCCCCCGCAAGCCCAAGGTCGATCCGTTCGCCATCGGCGAGCTGGAAATCACCGACTACAAAGACGTGAAGATGCTCCGGCGCTTCGTGAGCGACACCGGCAAGATCCTGCCTCGTCGCCGCACCGGCCTGAGCACCAAGCACCAGCGCCGTATTGCCCAGACCATCAAGATCGCCCGTCAGCTGGCCCTCTTGCCCTACACCGAGAAGCTGGTGCGCAAGTGAACGTCATCCTGCTGGAACCCGGTCGCCTGGGCAAGACCGGCGAGATCGTGACCGTGAAAGACGGTTACGCCCGCAACTTCCTGATTCCGCGCGAGCTGGCCCTGCCCGCCAACGCGGCCAACATGAAGACCCTCGAGGCGCGCATCAAGTCGCGTCAGAAGGCGCTCGCCAAGGAGAAGACCGAGGCCGAGCGTCTCGCCGGACAGATGGAGGGCCTGACCCTCAACCTGTACGTGCGTGCGGGCGAAGGCAAGATCTACGGCGCGATCACCCACGCCGACGTGGCCGAGGGGCTCTCGCAGCAGGGCTTCGACGTCGACCGTCGCCGCCTGGAAATGCCGAAGACCCTCAAGGACGTGGGCGAGTACGACATCACCTACCGCGCCCACCCCGAAGTGATCATCCCGATCAAGCTGGCTGTTCACGCTCAGAAGTAAACGCTGAGCCTGCCGCCCCCGACTTCAGTGGTCGGGGGCGGTTTCGTTTCGGCTAGCGGCCGGCCGATTTCAGCCACTCGCCCAGCATGACCTCGCTCAGGGGTCCGTACTGCACGCGCTGCACCACGCCCGAACGGCTCAGCAGCACGCTGCTCGGCAGTCCGGGCAGGGGCCACAGGCGAGGGTCAGCGGCCCCGACGTAGCCGACCGGCAACCCGTTCAGCTCCTCGCGCCTCAGGTACGCCTGGGCCGTGTTCACCGACTCGCCGTAATTGAGGGCCAGTACCCGTACCCGGCCACCCTGAGCGGCGCGTTGCAGGCGCGGCAGTTCCTCGCGGCAGGGGCCGCACCAGCTGGCCCAGAAGCTGACGATCAGCGGCTTGCCCTTGGGCAGGGTGGCCATATGGCCGCCGGCGGTGCGGTAGGGCAGGGGAGGAGCGGCCACTCCCGGAGACAGGACGGCCACGGCGAGCACGGTCAGCATCATGCCTCCTACTCTGACCGACCGCAGACGCAGAGACCAGGGCTGCCCTCCCGGTCTGACCGCCCACCGACTTCTGCAAGCCTTTGATGATCCTCGTCCTTGGCACACGAGGCCCTGACATGCCGCTGAACCGGGGCTGACACTCCGGGCCGAGAGTATGAGATGTATGCGAACCATTCAAAAGAAGTCTCATGTCTTGAGCCTGGCCCTCGCCCTCTCTGCCCTGGGCCTGGGCGCTCAGGCGGCGGCGGCCGACGTGAAAGTCTATCCGTACAGCGGCGCCCACCTTCTGGCGGGCCAGAAGTTCGACCTGCGCGTGGAAGTCAGCGGCGTCACGGCGGGCCAGGAGGCGACGGTCACGCTCGACGGGCAGCCGGTCGCGGGCCTCGTCAAGACCAACACCGCCGCCGACACGGTCGAGTACACGCTGCGCGGCACCGCCCTGACGGCGGGCAGCCACACGCTGAGCGTGGCGGGCGCGGGCACCGGAAGCGCCACCTGGACGGCCGACGCCCCCACCGCCGGGCAGGCGAAGAAGGTCATCCTGTTCATCGGTGACGGCATGGGCTGGAACACCGTGCGGGCCGCCGAATTGATCGCCAAGGGGTACAACCCGGCCAACGGGCTGCCCAACGGCCGCCTGGAGATGGAGACCGGTCTGAGCAGCATGGCGACCGTCACCACCAGCAGCTACGACAGCTTCCTGGCCGACAGCGCCAACACCGCGAGCAGCATCGCCACCGGCCAGAAGGTGCTGGTGAACGCGCTGAACGTGTACCCCGACAACACCAAGGACTCGCTCGACAACCCGCGCGTCGAGACCATCGCCGAGATCCTGAAGCGCACCCGGGGCATGGGCATCGGTCTGGTCAGCACGGCCTTCGGCACCGACGCCACGCCCGCCGCCTTCGCCGCCCACACCCGCGCGCGCGGCGACTACGCGGCCATCGCCGACCAGTACTTCCAGGGCGTCGCCAAACCCGACGTGATGATGTTCGGCGGTAGCAACGACTTCATTCCGCAGACCAGCCCCGGCAGCCGCCGCAAGGACGGCGTCAACTGGATCGACGACGCGCAGAAGGCGGGCTTCACCTTCGTCAGCACCCGCACCGAGCTGATGAAGGCCGACGCCACCAAGCTGTTCGGCCTGTTCAACCTGAGCAACTTCAACGCGTACCTCGACCGCGTGCAGTACAAAGACCCGACCAGCCTCGGCAGCTTCACCGACCAGCCGTACCTCTGGGACATGACCCAGAAGGCCATCGAGACGCTCGACAAGAACCCCAACGGCTACTTCCTGATGGTCGAGGCGGGCATGGTCGACAAGTTCGAGCACCCGCTCGACTGGCAGCGCGGCGTGTGGGACCTGCTGGAACTCGACAAGACGGTGGCGCTCGCCAAGCAGTACCAGGCCACCCACCCCGACACGCTGGTGCTGGTGACCGCCGACCACGCCCACAGCATCAGCACCTTCGCCGGCTATGACAACACCAAGGGCCCCGGCAACCGGGAAGCGGTGCAGGTGTACCAGGACGCCAAGTTCACCACCTACCTCGACAAGCTCGACGTGAACGGCATTCCGATGGTCAACGCCACGCGCGGCCTGGCGGTGGGCTTCGCCGGAACCCCCGACTACTGCGAGACCTTCACGGCCCGCCCGGTCTTCAAGGACCCCACCGTGTCCGACGGCGGCACCGGCTACACCCCCAACCCGTCGGTCTGCACCGAGGCCGGCGCCTACTTCCGCACCGGCAACCTGCCGCGCAACACCAACCAGGGCGTGCACTCCGCCGACCCGCTGCCGCTCTTCGCCTTCGGCCCCGGCGCCCAGAACTTCGCCGGACTGATGGACCAGACCGACATCTTCTTCTCGCTTGCTAAGGCGCTGGGCGTGGACGCGACCAAGTAGGCGGCTGGAACCGAAGCACCGATCTCCAGGCAGGGCGCGGCTCGCAAGATGAGCCGCGCTCTACTGATTTCTCACTGCCCTGACAAGCGAGTGACACAATTTCCAGCATGAGGCGAGTTCTTCTTTCGTGGCTGCTGGTGCTTCTGGCAGGACTTCCGGCCCAGGGTCAGGCGCAGGGCGCGTCCCCCGTGATGAAATTCAGCGAGCTGTACAGCAACGTCACCGTGCGCGGCATCGAGTTCAGCCCCAGGCTGACCGGTCTGGCGGGCAAGCAAATCACCATGACCGGCTTCATGGCCCCGCCGCTCAAGCCCAAACTCGACTTCTTCGTGCTCACCAAGGCCCCGATGAGCAGCTGCCCCTTCTGCACCACCAGCGCCGACTGGCCGCCCGACATCGTGCTGGTGATCATGCCCGGTGGTCAGCTGCTCGACCCGACCACCGGAGCGATTCGCGTCACCGGCCGCCTGGAAGTGGGCATCAAGAAAGATGAGCAGACCGGGTTCGTGAGTCTGGTGCGGCTGTACGCCAACAAAGTCGAGGACCTGTGAGCGCCCGGTCGGCCCAGCCGCTCCTTCTCCGCGGCCTGACACACCGCTACGGCCCCGACGTGACGTTGCGGTACCCCGACCTGCATCTGGATGGCGGCGCGGAACTGGTGGTGAGTGGGCCGAGCGGGGTGGGCAAGACCACCTGGCTGCACTTCATCGCCGGACTGCTGACGCCCACCGCCGGGCAGGTGCGCTACGGCGACGTGGCGGTGAACGCGCTCGGCGAGGCGGCGAGAGACCGCTACCGGGCACAGACGGTGGGGTACGTGTTTCAGGATTTCCATCTGATGCCGGGGTACAGCGCCCTGGAGAACGTGCTGCTCGGCCTAGGGCTGGCCGGCGTGCGCGGCGCGGCGGCGAACGCGCGGGCCCGTGAGGTGCTCGGTCAGCTGGGCCTGGAGGCGAGGCTGAACCACAGCGCTCGCCAGCTTTCGACCGGCGAGCGCCAGCGGGTGGCCCTGGCGCGGGCGGTGGCGCACCGTCCGGCGCTGCTGCTGGCCGACGAGCCGACTGCCCACCTCGACCCTGGCCGGGGCGGCGAGGCGGTGGCCCTGCTGCGCTCGACCGCCGCCGAACTGGGGGCCACACTCATCGTGGTGTCTCACGACCCGGCGGTGGTGAACGCCTTCGAGCGGCGGCTGGAACTGGGCCGGGCGGTTTCGGGTGAGGCGGCCCCACTGGAGCGGCCTCGGGACCGCCCGGTGCTGGTGGGCGCGTGACCTTCTGGATCGCCCTGCGGAACCTGCGTACGCGCTGGCTGGCGACCCTGATCACGCTGCTGGCGGTGTCGCTCGCCACGGCCACCGCGCTGGTGGTGCCGCTGCTGAGCCGTCAGGTGGAGCGGGGCGCTCAGGACGCGGCCCAGGTGTTCGACCTGCTGATCACGGCGAAGGGCAGCCCCAGCCAGGCGGTGCTGAGCAGCCTGTTCTACCTCGACGTGCCGATCGGCAACCTGCCGTACAGCGAGTACACGAGGCTGAAGGCCGACCCCCGCACGCTGCGGGCCGTGCCGCTGGGGTTCGGCGACAACTACCACGGGCTGCCGCTGGTGGGCACCGATCCCAGCTTCTTCGAGCAGCGGCTGAAACCCGGCGACCCGCCATACTTCCACCTTTCCCGGGGCCGGATGTTCGGCCAGCCCTTCGAGGCGCTGCTGGGTGCGTCGGCGGCCGCGCAGACCGGGCTGAAGATCGGCGACACTTTCAGGAGTGCCCATGGCCTGGAAGAACACCATGAGGAGGGCGTGGAGGAAGAGGAGCACGAAGCCACATACACGGTGGTGGGCCTGCTGGCCGCGACGGGTGGCCCGGTCGACCGCGCCGTGGTGACGCCCATCGAGAGCCTGTGGCGAGTACACGGGCAGCTCACGCCGGAGAGCCGGGGCGTGACGGCCGTGCTGTATACGGCGGGGCGGCTGAACGACCTGTATAGCGTGGCCCAGCAGACCAGCGCCCGCCCGCTGGCCCAGGCGGTGTTTCCGGGGCAGGTGTTCGCGCAGGTGCGCGGCTTCGTGCTACAGGGGCAGGCCGCCTACGCCGGGTTGTCGCTCCTGATGCTGCTGCTCTCGGCGCTGACCGTCTGGCTGAGCGTTCACGCTTCGGGGCTGGAGCGTGCCCGCAGCGTGGCGCTGCTGCGGGCGCTGGGGGCCGGGCGCGGCACGGTCTTCGGGGTGGTGCTGCTCGAGACAGCGCTCGTGGTGCTGCTGGGGCTGGGGCTGGGCGTGTTGTTCAGCCTGGGACTGGGAGGGCTGGTGGGCGGGGTGCTGGGCGGCCGCCTGGGCTTCAGCCTGCCCGCGCCGACGCTCGACCCGGGCCTGCTGCTGCGCGTGCTGTGGCTGTTTCCGCTGGGCCTGCTGGCCGCGCTGCCCCCGGCCGTGGGTGCGGCGAGGGCCGAACCGACCCGCAACCTGGCGTGAGGGGCGCGGTCTATTCCAGCCTGACTTCCGGCGAACGGCATTGGCGTAGAGTTGGCGTATGTTAGACACCATTAAGTCACTCGCCAAGAAGACCGATTCCAAGATTCTGATGGTCGTGCTCGACGGGATCGGCGGGCTGCCGCTGCAACTGGGCGGCGAGACCGAACTGGCGACCGCCGTCACGCCCAACCTCGACGCGCTCGCCAAGCAGGCGCAGCTCGGGCAGGTTGAGCTGGTGGGCGCGGGCATCACCCCCGGCAGTGGCCCCGGCCACCTCTCGCTGTTCGGCTACGACCCGATCAAGTTCGTCGTCGGGCGCGGCGCGCTGAGCGCGGTGGGCATCGGCGTCAAACTGGGGTTCGGCGACGTGGCGGTGCGCGGTAACTTCGCCACCCTGAACGCCGAGCGCGTGATCGACGACCGCCGCGCGGGCCGTCCCAGCGACGAGAAGAACGCCGAGATCGTGGGCAAGCTGGGGGCCGCCATTCCTGAGCTGAACGGCGTGAAGGTCGAGATCTACACCGAGAGCGAGCACCGCTTCGTGGTGGTGTTTCGTAATCCCAGCACGCCGCTGGGCGCGAACCTCTCGGACGTGGACCCGCAGGTGACCGGTGTGCCGCCGCTCAAGGCCGAGGCGCACGACGAGGCCAGCCAGAAGACTGCCGAGCTGGTGAACGCCTTCGTGGCGAGCGCCGAGGTGGCCCTGAAAGACGAGCCGCAGGTGAACGGCGTGCTGTTCCGGGGCTACAGCGACGTGCCGCACTTCCCCAGCTTCGATGACATCTACGGGCTGCGGGCCGCCTGCATCGCCTCGTACCCGATGTACAAGGGGCTTGCCTCGCTGGTCGGCATGGACGTGCTGGAAGTCGACGGCCACGAGGACGCCCTCGACGGCAAGGTCGCGGCCCTGAAGGCCAACTGGGACAAGTACGACTTCTTCTACTTCCACGTCAAGAAGACCGACTCGACCGGTGAGGACGGCGACTTCCACGAGAAGGTGCACAAGATCGAGCTGTTCGACGAGCTGCTGCCCGCCCTGCTCGAACTCGGCCCCGACGTGATCGCGGTGGTGGGCGACCACAGCACGCCGAGCAAGATGCAGAGCCACAGCTGGCACCCGGTGCCGCTGCTGATTCACAGCCAGTACGCCCGCAAGGACATGGCGCAGCGTTACACCGAGGAGGAGGCCCAGAAAGGCACCCTCGGTCTGCGGCGCGGCACCGACGTGATGCCGCTGCTGATGGCGAACGCGCTGAAACTCCAGAAATACGGCGCGTAAGAACGGCGTTTCGAACGGCTGGCCTGCGGTGCGGGGCCAGCCGGTTCTCGTTCTGGGCACCGAACAGGCAAAACAAAAAAAGCGCCCTTTCGGACGCTGATAAGGAAAGTATACCCTGGTATGCAGTCGAGGTCAAGCTATACACAGGACCCCTCCTGGCCGGTGGTGAAGCCGGATTGGCCCTTCACACATCTCGGCGACGTGCTCAGGGCGAAGGATGCAGGGATGGAACACCGTGAACTGGGAACGTCGGGCCTGCAGGTCTCCTTGGTGGGGCTGGGATGCAACAACTTCGGACAGCGGCTCGATCAGGCCGGCACCGACGCGGTGGTGCGCCGGGCCCTCGACCTGGGCATCACCCTCTTCGACACCGCCGACGTGTACGGCGGAAAAGGTGGGTCGGAGACGATGCTCGGCAAGGCGCTCGGCTCGGAGCGCGGCAACATCGTGCTGGCGACCAAGTTCGGCCATGACATGGGCGAGGCGGGCAAAGGAGCCAAGCCCGAGTACATCCGCTCGGCCATTCAGGCCAGCCTGAAGCGCCTGGGCACCGACCACATCGACCTGTACCAGCTGCACACGCCCGACGCCAGCACGCCACTGGAAGACACGCTGGGCACCCTGAACGAGCTTGTGCAGCAGGGTCTGGTGCGCTTCATCGGCTGCTCGAATCTCGACGCGGCGGGCATTCGGCAGGCGGCGCAGATCGCGCGGGACCACGGTTACGCCAGCTTCGTCTCGGCCCAGGACGAGCTGAGTCTGGTGGTGAGGGAGGCCGAGACCGAGCTGTTGCCCACGCTGGAAGAACTGCACCTGGGCCTCCTGCCGTACTTCCCGCTGGCAAGCGGCCTGCTGACCGGTAAGTACCAGTCGGGGCAGGCCGCGCCGCAAGGGGCCAGACTGTCGGCCCAGGGCGGCCTGAGCGACCGGTACATGACCGACGCCAACCTTCAGACGGTCGAGCGCCTGCGGGCCTTCGTCGAGGGGCATGGTCATACCCTGCTGGAACTGGCCTTCAGCTGGCTGGCCGCCAAGCCGGTGGTGAGCAGCGTGATCGCCGGGGCCACCAAGCCTGAGCAGGTCGAGCAGAACGTGAAGGCCGTCGACTGGAAGCTGACCGCCGCCGAGCTGTCTGAGATTGACCGCCTGACGCAGGCCGTGACGGCCTGACAGAAACGAAACAGAAAAAAGGCGGCCCGTGGGCCGCCTTGATTTCTCTAAGATACCCCGGTATGCACGGAACGTCAAGCGTATCCGGGCCGCGTTAGCCTAACACCATGCAGACGCGCACGCTGGGGATTGAATCGGTGCGTGCCGAGCGGCTCTCACGTCTGACCGAGCCTCACGTCGCTCCGCTGACTGCCTTCGCCGAGCGGCTGGAATTTCAGGTGGGCCGCTACGTTCCACAGTTCGACCCGGGCAGCGGCGGTCTTCATGCCCGGGTGTTGCTGCTGCTCGAGTCGCCCAGCCCGCGCATCGTAGAGAGCGGCGTGGTGTCGCTCGACAATCCGACCCGCACGGCCGAGAACCTGAGCTGTCTGGTGCACCTGTCGGGGCTGCGGCGCCGCGACGTGCTGCTGTGGAACGCCGTGCCCTGGCTGCTGGGCGAGCGGGTGACCGTGCCCACCGAGGCCGATCTGCTGCGTGCTGCTCCCTACACGCTGGAGTTGTTGGCGCACCTGCCTGACTTGCAGGCGGTCGTGCTGGTGGGTCGCCGCGCCGAACGGGGCTGGCGGCTGGTGGCGCCGTTGCTGCCCCGGCCTTTGCCGACACTGAGCTGCCCACATCCCAGCCCGGTGAACTTCGCGCCGCGCCCCGAGGCGGCAGTTACCGCACTGGCCGCGCTGGTCGAGGCCGGACGGCTGACGAGACAGAACAAGTCTGATCAGGGCCAATAAAAAAGCGCCCTTTCGGACGCTGATAAGTAAAATATACCCCGGTATGCAGGGGAAGTCAACATATGCAGGAGGAAAGCGGGCGCTAAGGTGAGTCATGCAGTCCCGCACCCTCGGTGATCCAGCAGTGAAGGCGACGAGATTGGCCCGAATTCACGACCCTCTTATCGCACCGCTGACAGCGTTTGTAGACCGTATACGGCGAACGGATGATCCACACGCACCTTACTGGGCACCTTATTTCGACCCGAAGAGCGGAGGCACAGAGGCGCAAGTGCTGATGCTTCTCGAATCGCCCGGCCCGAAAGTTTCCCAGACGGAATTCGTCTCAGCAGATAACCCAGATCAGACGGCTGAAAACATGAGTTGTTTATTGAAGCTGGCTGGACTGTCCCTCAGCAAGGTGCTGCTCTGGAATATTTTCCCCTGGCAGTTGAGTGCCAAACAGGTGGTAACCCAGACGACTGCTCACCTGCGGGAGGCTGCTCCTGTCACTCGTGAGCTGCTCACACTCTTGCCGGAGCTGAAAGTCATTGTGCTGGTCGGCAGACAAGCTGAAGCGGGGTGGAAGCATGCAGGCATGCCGGTGGTTTCAAACATCAAGGTCTTGGCCTGTCCACATCCCAGCCCCCTAGTCTTTATTCCCAGACCAGAAGCGGCTTCCTTGGCTTTATCAGTGCTCGGAGAGGCGAGGCAATTCTGCAATCAATAAAAAAGCGTCCTTTCGGACGCTGATAAATAAAATATACCCCAGTATGCAGGGAAAGTCAACCTATGCAGTCGGCTTCCCCTGGCCTGGTCAGCCGTTGGTCGGAAAGCCCAGGTTGATGCTGCTGCTGGCGGGGTCGGGCCAGCGCGAGGTGATGACCTTGCTGCGGGTGTAGAACTTGACGCCCTCGGGGCCATACATGTGGGTGTCACCGAACAGGCTCGCCTTCCAGCCGCCGAAGCTGTAATACGCCACCGGTACTGGAATCGGCACATTGATGCCGACCATGCCCACCTCGCACTCGAACTGGAACTGCCGGGCCGCGCCGCCGTCACGGGTGAAGATGGCCGTGCCGTTGCCGTACGGGTTGTCGTTGACCAGCTTCAGCGCGTCCTCGTAGGTATCCACACGGGCCACGCTCAGCACCGGCCCGAAGATCTCGTCGTCGTAGCACTTCATGCCGGGAGCGGTGTTGTCGATCAGGCTGGGCAGCAGGAAGTAGCCCTCGCCGGGAATGCCGTGCTCGCGGCCGTCGACGAGAACCTTCGCGCCCTCGGCCTCGGCCCCCGCCACGTAGCCCGCCACCTTGTCGCGGTGCTCGGCGCTGATGAGCGGTCCCACCTCGTTGCCCGCCTCGCTGCCGGGACCGACCTTGACGCTCGGAATGCGGTCCTGAATGGCCTGCACCAGCTTGTCGCCGATACCGCCCACCGCCACCACCACGCTGATCGCCATGCAGCGCTCGCCGGCCGAGCCGTAGCCCGCACTGATGGCGGCGTCGGCGGCCATGCCGATGTCGGCGTCGGGCAGCACCACCATGTGGTTCTTGGCTCCACCGAGCGCCTGCACCCGCTTGCCGTTCTTGGTGCCCGTCTCGTAGATGTAGCGGGCGATCGGCGTGCTGCCCACGAAGCTGATGGCGGCCACCTGCGGGTGCTCCAGCAGCGCGTTCACCGCTTCCTTGTCACCGTGCAGCACCGTCAGCACGCCGTCCGGCAGGCCCGCTTCCTTCAGCAGACCGGCCAGGAACAGGCTGGCGCTGGGGTCTTTCTCGCTGGGCTTGAGGATGAAGGCGTTGCCGCAGGCCAGCGCGTTGCACATCATCCAGAGCGGCACCATCGCCGGGAAGTTGAAGGGCGTGATGCCCGCCACGACGCCGAGCGGCTGCTGAATGCTGTACACGTCCACGCCGCTGCTGGCACTCTCCGAGTAACCGCCGCGCAGGAGGTTGGGAATGCCGCAGGCGTAGTCCACGTTCTCCAGGCCGCGCGCGATCTCACCGAGCGCGTCGGAGTGAACCTTGCCGTGTTCGAGGGTGATGATGCGGGCCAGGTCATCCTTGCGGGCGTCGAGCAGCGCCCGGAAGCGGAACATCACCTCGGCGCGCTTGCCGAGCGACACCAGCCGCCAGCTCTTGGCCACTTCGCGGGCGGCCTGCACGGCGGCGTCCACCTCGGCCGCGCTCGCCAGCGGCACCTGTGCCTGCACCTGTCCAGTGGCGGGGTTGTACACCGGCGAGGTGCGGCCGGAGGTGCCTTCAGTGGCCTTGCCGCCGAGCCAGTGGGTCAGGGTCTGCGGCGTGGCGGGCTTCTCGGTGGTACTGGTCATGGAAGACTCCTTTTGAACCGTGAACGAGCTGAATCGCTATCTCAAACGCCTGATCTGCTCAAACTGCCGGAGCGTCGAGATCTTCATGTCCGGTGAAACCCCGTGGGCGTACCGGGGCGAGTGAGCGAGCATCATGGCTTCGGCCAGCCGTCTGTCCAGTTCCCACGCTTTCAGGTTGGTTCTGGACGGCGGCTCGTAGCTCGGCGTCGTGTAAATCATGGCCTTGCCGCCTGTGGGGCAGAGTCTCGGTGCCGTCGACACGTCCTCGATGTACGTCTGGGAAGGACTGGCCCGACACCCGAAGCAGACGAAATTCATGGTGAATCTGCGAACGCTTCTGTTGGTGTCGGTCGCCGTCAGTCGGCCGCCACCGGAACTTTCAGCATCTCGTCGACCAGGGCCAGCGCTTCCTCGTACACGTCCAGGCCGTGGTCGAGTTCCTCTTTCGTCACCACCAGCGGTGGGCAGACCCAGAGGAAGTTGAAGCGGCTGTAGGCATATACCATCTTGCTCTTGATGTGCGCGGCCAGCTTCGCCATCTCCGGCGAGGTGCCGTTGAAGGGGGCCAGCGGCTCCTTGGTCTTCTTGTCCTTCACCAGTTCCAGCACGCTGAACAGGCCGATGTAGCGCACATCTCCCACACAGGCGAACTTGCGCTTCATGGCCTCCAGGCGCAGGCCGAGGTACTGGCCCATCTCCAGCGTATGCTCGAAGAGGTTCTCGTCCTCGTACACCTTGAGGTTGGCGATGGCCGCCGCGAGGCTCACCGGGTGGCCGCTGTAGGTCAGGCCGCCGGCCAGGAAATGGTTCTCGAAGTAGTCGGCGATCTTCTGGTTCACGATCACGGCGCCCAGCGGCATGTAGCCGCTCGTGAGGCCCTTGGCGCAGGTCACGATGTCGGGCACGATGCCGTAGTGCTGGGTGGCCAGCCACTTGCCGGTGCGGCCGAAGCCGCTCATCACCTCGTCGTCGATCATCAGGATGCCGTACTTGTCGAGCAGGGCGCGCAGCCGGGGGTAGTAGCTGTCCGGCGGAATCAGCAGGCCGTTGCTGCCGGTGATGCCCTCGACCAGCATCGCCGCGATGGTGTGCGGCCCTTCCATCTGAATGACTTCCTCGATGTGGGTGATGCAGCCGTCTTCCCAGGCTTCGGCGGTGCCGCCCATGGGAGGGCGGTACATGTACGGGTCGAACACCCGCACGATGCCGGGAATGCCCGGCTCGACCGGCCAGCGGCGCGGGTCGCCCGACGCGCTCATGCTGCCCATCGTCGCGCCGTGGTAGCTGCGGTAGCGGGTGATGATCTTGTCGCGCCCGGTGAACAGCTTGGCCATCTTGATGGCGTTCTCGTTGGCCTCGCTGCCGCCCAGGGTGAAGAAGCTCTTGGCGAGGCCTGTCACCTCGGCCAGCTTCTTGCCCAGTTCGGCGCGCACGTCGGTGGCAAACGAAGGCCCGGCGAAACACATGGTGTCGACCTGGTCCTTGATGGCCTGCAACACCTTCGGATGCTGATGGCCGACGTTGATGTTGATCAGCTGGCTTGAGAAGTCGAGCCAGGTGTTGCCGTCGCCGTCGAAGAAGTGGCTGCCCTTGCCGCCGACCATGTGGATCGGGTTCGTCTGGGCCTGCGCGCTCCAGGAGAAGAGGGTGTACTCGCGGTTGTCCTGAATCACCTGCTGGCTGTCTGGGTGTGCTTCCGGCATAGGCCACCTCCCGTGGTGGCTCTATCTTAGTTTTGTCCGTGCTGGCGGGGCAAGAGACAGTGTGTCAGGGTGCGCCCCCGCGCTCAGCTCTCCCGCGCTCCGGGCACCGCGCACGACCCGTCCTCGCAGCCGTCGGCAGAGGCTTCGGCGCCGAGCAGTTGCAGCGGTGCGGGGGCCGGGGCCAGCTCGCTCCAGACCTGATTCAGGGCCCCCAACAGCGTCTCGGGGGCCTGCGCGCCCGACACGCCGTACTTGCCGCCGAGCACGAAGAAGGGCACGCCCTGAATGCCGTAGGCACGGGCCTGTGCCTCGTCCTGGCGCACGGCCGCCGCGTAGGTCTGCTCCTTCAGGGCCAGCTTCACCTCGCCCGCCTCCAAACCGACCTCGGCGGCCAGCGACGCGAGCACCTCCGGGTCGCCCAGGTCGGCCCCTTCACTCATGTACGCCCGCAGCAGGCGCTCCTTCATCTCGCCCTGCAGGCCGTGCTCGGCGGCCAGATGAATGACCTGATGCGCCTGGAACGTGTTGGTCAGCCGGGTCTGGTCGAAGTGGTACTCCAGGCCCTCCTCGGCGGCGGTCTGGGTCATGGCGTCGAGCATGCCCTGGGCCTTGGCGGTGTCGGTGCCGTACTTGAGCGCCAGGCCGTCGCGCATGCTCACCGGGTTGGACGCGGGGGCGCCCGGGTCGAGCTCGAAGCTGTGCCACACCACGTCCACCTGCCCGGCCTGCGGAAACTGCTCCAGGGCCGCCTCGAACCTCCGCTTGCCGATGAAGCACCACGGGCAGGCGATGTCCGACCAGATGTCCACGGTGACGCGGGGCAGGGCGGCGTTGGCGGGCGCGGCGGGCAGGAAAGCGGTCATGTGCCCAGTGTGCCTCTGCGGGCGGGCGGGCAGCAGGAAGCGAGACACAATACTCAGGGTTTCTGTGCCTCGTTCCGCTCGACCTCGCTGGCCTCCGAGCGGCTGAGTTCGAGTGCCAGGTGCAGGCCGAGCTGGCGTTTCGGGTCGTCCAGGTCGCCCAGCATGGCCCGCAGCTGCTCGATGCGGTAGTACATGGTCTGCCGCCGCACGCCCAGCCGCCGCGCCGACTCGGCCATGTTGAAGTTGGTCTGCAGCAGTGCGTCGAGGGTGCCCATCAGCACCGTGCGCGGCCTCGTGGGCAGGCCGAGCAGCGGCCCGAGTTGCGCCCGCAGGAAGTCGAGGCTGCGGCCCGTCTCGGCCAGCGCGTCGAGCAGTGGGGCCAGCGACGGCTCCTGCACCTGGCCCCGGCCCTGCAGGATGCGGGCGTGGGCCACCCGCGTCAGGGTGGCGAACGAGACCTCGGCCGCGAAGACGACCAGCGGAAACTCGTACAGCCGCGCCGCGCCCAGCAGTTCGGTCGGCACCACCCGGAAGCCCTGAACCAGCTCCAAGACCAGCCCTTGTGCTCCGCCCTCGGCCAGCGACCGCAGGTAGTCGGCCTGGGCCTGCGCCGAGGCCTGTGCCAGCAGCGACCCGGTCGAGACGAGCAACTCGCCGCCCGTCAGGAAGCGGGCCGCGTCGAGCACTTCCGAAACGTGAACCCAGGTGACCGGCTGCGCGAGGCGGGCGTGGCCGCTCAGCACCTCGGCCCCGGCGAAGGCGGGCAGGGTGAGCAGTTCGGCGAGGGTGGGCAGCATCAGCGGGAAGCGTCCATGGTCTGCTCCAGAGCGTACCGGATGAACTGCTCGGTCAGGGCCACGTCGGCCGCGTCCGCAGGCTGGAAGAAATTCAGGAACTGGCGTGGATGCTGTTCCCAGGCACGCTCCAGCAGCGGTGTCCAGCGCGGGGCGGACTCGCGGCTCCAGGCCACCGCCGCCCGCTTCGAGTGAACCTGCCCGGTCTGGAGGGTGTGCAGCATCCGGGCGACGCTGAGGGCCGCGTACGGCTGAATCCAGCCGTTGCTCAGGCCGTCTGGGTCGGTGTGTAAGAAGGTCTCCCACTCCTGCACCTTGCCGCGTACTTCGGCTCTCAGCTCGTCCGGCTCCACCGGTTCGATTCCTTCCAGTGGGGGCGGCCCCAGCAGCGCCGCCGGGATGTACGAGCCTTCGAGGTGCTGCGCCCAGGGCACGGGCAGGTCGAACAGCGTCCGGTGCAAGCTCTGCACCGCCTCCT
>Ga0160429_1000587_pt1 | contig 28947 bp, 26 predicted proteins | sample SolpanmetagenomR_FD_108199 | JGI IMG/M metagenome (GOLD analysis project Ga0160429, IMG submission 108199) | Solar panel surface microbial communities from Lawrence Berkeley National Laboratory, California, USA - R | ecosystem: Engineered > Built environment > Solar panel > Unclassified ... | reverse complement strand
TTGGCAATTTGGCTGCACACGCGGCCCAGCGGGGCCACGCTGGCGTCGATGATAACCCAGGCTTTCTGGGCGTTGGCCTTGTTGACGTGGGTCGTCTTGAAGCTCAGGTGGTCCATGCGGATTGGTAAAAATTACCGGCTAAACAATTGACAATAAACCCCAAGCCGTTCAGGATTGGGGAAAAACGGACACAAAGGTACGGGTTTTCGGGCAGATAACCAAACGAGTGCCAGTAGTTTTGCCAGAGAATCTGCTTTGGTCGAAATGGGCCGGCCGCTGCACGTGGCTAGGCGGCCCAGGGCCCGCTACCTTTGCCGCGCGCCTACATCGCTTTTCCCCAATGCTTACTTCCTCCGCTGCATTGCCCTTGCCGGGCAGTGCCCCCCGGCTGGCGCGCGTGCTGCTGGTCCTTGGCTTGCTGGTATCAGTGTGCTTCGTCTTTATTACCCAGAATACCTACGACACGGGCGATAGCCTCAACCACTACCTCTACGCCCGCTACGCCCCGCAGCACCCGCTCAACCTGCTGCACTCGTGGGCCAAGCCGCTGTTTACGCTGGTTATCATGGGGCCATCGCAGCTGGGCTATCGGGCCCTGATGCTGTTTCAATGCCTGCTGGTGGCGGCTTCGGCGTGGCTGAGCTACTTGGTGGCGCGCGGCCTGCGCATTCCCTACGCCGCCCTGGCCATCGTGTTCTGCTACGCCGCGCCCGATTATTTCCACGTGCAGTTCTCGGGGCTTACCGAGCCGCTGTTTGGGCTCATCGTCATCGGGAGCGTGGCCCTGGCCGTGTACGACCGCCCGGCGTGGTCGACGGCGCTGGCGTCGTGGCTGCCCTTCGTGCGCTCTGAGGGCTTTATGCTGCTGGGCCTGTGGGTATTGTATCTGGGGTGGCAGCGGCAGTGGCGGGTGCTGCCGCTCGTGTTTCTGGGCTACGCGGTGTATAGCGCGGTGGGCGCGGTGGTACTCGGCGAGCCGGGCTGGGTGTTCGGGCAAAACGCCTACCCCACGGTTTCGCAGTACGGCCACGGCAAGCGCAGCCAATATATAATAGGTCTGCTGTATCTGCTGGGCTGGGTTATCAGCGTGCTGGTGGTGCTGGGGGGCGTTAGCCTGCTGGGGCGTGCGCGCGACTGGTCGCTGTGGCGCAGCCGGCTTTTCCAAGCCGAATTGCTGCTTATTTATGGCTCAGCAGCGCTGTTTGTGACGGCCCACACCGTATTCTGGTACTACGGTCTTTTCGGCTCGGCAGGCCTCACCCGCGTGCTGACCATGCTGCCGCCGCTGCTGGCCGTAGTAGCCCTGCGCGGCCTGGGCTACCTCACCGGGCTAGGCCGCACGCCGCAGGCCCAGCGCGCCATTGCCACTGGCGTGGCGGCGCTGGCCGTTGTTTTCCTGTTCACCGGCCTGCGGATGTCGCTACGCTGGCAGCGCGATTTTGAGGCCGCCGGCGACCTGGCCCTGGCCCGGCAGGCCGCTGCCTGGTATCGCCAGCAGCCCGGCACCCAGGGGAAGCCGGTGGTGCTCGAGCACCCGGCCGTAGGTTTCGCGCTCGGTGTCGATGTGTTTGACCGGCAAGCGCGCCCGCTGGCCTACGAAAACAAGCAGCTACAACTCGACCGCCTGCCGGTGGGCACGATGGTGTTCTGGGACGACTGGTTTAGCGTGGTCGAAGGCGGCCTGCCCGCCGACGTGCTAACCAAAAACCCGCACTACCGCCGGCGCTGGGCTGCCAAAACCCTACGCCACCCCCACGACGCGGGAGATGGCTACTGCGAGTTCATCGTATTTGAGAAGTACCGCTAGGGCAGTACCGCTACGGTACCAGGCCTAGCGGTACTGCCGCAGCGTTTCAACCAGCACCCGGAAATCCTTGGGGTAGGGCGCGTCAATCTTGATGGGCGCGCCATCGAGGCCCGTGAAGCCCAACTCCTTGGCGTGCAGCGCGAAGCGCTTGATAAAAGGCTGCTCCGTCTCGCCCTCCTTCACGTTGAATTTCTTCTTGAGCGACGACAGGTAAAAGTCTTCGCCGCCGTAGAGGTGGTCGCCCACGATGGGCGTTTCGACGTAGGCCAGGTGCAAACGAATCTGGTGCATGCGGCCCGTCACGGGCTCGCACTGCACCAGGGCGTGGCGGGCGTAGGTTTCGAGCAGCGTGAAGCGCGTTTCGGCAGGCTTGCCCTTGAAGGCCAGCCGGGCCTTGCCGCTCTTAGTGGTTTCGATGTTGCGCTCTACCACAAACTTATCCAGCGGCGGCGCGCCCCAGGTCACGGCGTGGTACACTTTATTCACCTCGCGGTTCTCGAACTGCATCGAGATGTGGCGGTAGGCCTCGGGGTGCTTGGCCAGCACGAGCGCGCCGCTAGTATCGCGGTCGAGGCGGTGGCCCACCTGGGCATCGTCGGCGTATTCGCGGGCTAGCCGCAGTAGGCTAGCGGCCACGCCAATGCGCTCGTCGAGCGTGGAGAGAAACGGCGGCTTGTTGACGACGATGTAATCGTCGTTCTCAAACAGAATGAGGTCTTGGAACTTGGGTGGCTTCATGCGAAGCGCAAAGGTACGACGGGTTGTAGCGTACGCTTTAGCGAGCAGCTGGTGCTAGGGTCGGCCAGTTCCGATGGTTCACTGGCGCTCGCCCGCTAAAGCGTACGCTACTTCACCTCTTTTGGGCGGGGCAGCTTGAACTCCATCGTGGTGCCTTCTTCCAGCACGCTCTTAATGCTGATGGTGGACTTATGGGCCTCCACGATGTGCTTGCTGATGGCTAGCCCCAGCCCCGTGCCGCCGGCCGCGCGCGAGCGGCTTTTGTCGACCCGGTAGAAGCGCTCGAAGATGCGCGCCTGGTGCTCGGGCGCAATGCCGGCGCCGTTGTCGCGCACGCCCACGCGTACGCCCTGCCGGCCCGGGGTAAGGGCCACCACCACGTGGCCGTGGTGTAGGCGGCCGTACTTTATTGCGTTGTCAATCAAGTTGATAAGAACCTGGCGAATGCGGTTTCGGTCAGCAATCACCAGCACTTCTTCCGCGGCCAAGTGGGGCGGAAACAGTTCCAGCGTGGTGCCGCGCTGCTCGGCCTGCTGCTCCAGCAATTCAAAAATCTCCTGCACCAGCACCACGAGGTCGAAGCGCTGGCGGCGCATGCGGATAACGCCTTTTTCGAGCTGCGAAATCGTAACTAGGTCCTGCACCAGCGTATCGAGGGCATCGAGGCTAGCGGCGGCGCGCTGCAAAAACTTGCGGCGCATGGTGGGGTCCATACCTTCCTCGTTGTCTTCCTCCTCATCCAGAATGGTGTGCACGAAGCCCTGGGCGGCGAAGAGCGGCGTCTTCAACTCGTGCGACACGTCGGCCAGAAACTCGCGGCGCAGGGCTTGCAGGCGCTTGAGCTCATCAAGTTCCTGTTGGCGGCGCTGGGCCATCTCTACTATCTCGTCGCCAATGCGTTGCAGCGGCTCGGGGCGAAATAAAAATTTATTGCTCAAGCGCTTGAACTCCTTGCGCTTGATATGTTCGAGGCGCGAGTAGATGCCGTTTATTTCCCGAAAAATCAGTGCCTCAAACGCCAGGTACACCAGCAGAAAGCACGCCGCTGTGGTGATGCCGCCCGCCAGAAACGCCTGGTGCGTGGGTAGCTTGGGCACCCAGTACGTACCCGTGCCCAGCACCCCCGCTACCAGCAGCGCAATGAGAACGGCAATGGTGCGGGAGGAGAGGTTCATCTGTCGTAAACGGGCGAATGAGATAATGTAAAAATGGTGCTCGGCGCTGGCAAGCATCAAACTCAATAAAAGCAGAACGTCATGCTGAGCTTGCGAAGCAACTCGCTTGCGCCGTTGGATTTGTCAACCCTAGCGGCGCGAGCGAGCTGCTTCGCAAGCTCAGCATGACGTTCTAACTAAACAAAGCAAAAGCTAGTCGGCGTTGAACTTATAGCCCACGCCCTTAATAGTTTGGATGTGGTGGTCGCCCACTTTTTCGCGTACTTTACGCACGTGCACGTCCACGGTGCGGGCTAGCACGAAGACGTCGTTGCCCCAGATATTTTGCAGCAACTCGTCGCGGCTGAATACCTTGTGCGGCGCGGCAGCCAAGAAGGCCAGCAGCTCAAACTCCTTCTTGGGTAGCGTGATTTTGCGGCCCTCCTGGTACACGGCGAAGGCCGTGCGGTCGATGCGCAGGCCGTTGATGTCGATGGCCTCCACGCCAGCGTGGGGGTCCTGGTCGCGGCGCACCACGGCGGCTAGCCGGCTCAGCAGCGCGCGGGGCTTGATGGGCTTGGAGAGAAAATCGTCGGCCCCAGCCTCAAAGGCAGCTACTTCCGAAAATTCTTCGGCCCGAGCCGTGAGAAACAGGATGTAGGTATCCTTGAACTTGGGCTGCTCGCGCAGGGCGCGGCAGGTAGCGATGCCGTCGAGATGAGGCATCATCACGTCGAGCAGGATAATGTCGGGGTTGAACTCCTGGGCCACGGCCAGGGCGCGCTGGCCATCGCCGGCTGAGGCGGTGAGGTAGCCTTCTTTCTTAAGGTTAAATTCGAGCAGCTCGACAATGTCGGGGTCGTCGTCGACTACGAGAATCTTATAGGTGCCGGCTTTGGCCGACGCGGGCTTCTGACTGGTGGGGGTAGCCACGGGGCGGAAGCGAAAGGGAGAAAAACTTTCGCGCTGCAAAATTACCCCAGCCGGCCCGGCCGCCATGTTACGTTTATGTGACCTGCGGCCCGGGGCTAGCGGGCCATATTCAGCCGGCTCTTCAGGCCCTCGTACTTGTACATGTCTACTTTCACCGAGCCCACGAACAGCTCGGCCTGGAAGAGCACCGGAATCTTGTTGCGGTCGTCGGAGAGGTAGACCTTAATGGCTTCTTCGCCCCGGAAAATGCGATTAGTGGGCATTTTGGGCACCAGTTTCAGCACGTGAATGGGGCCAGCCTTGGTGTCGACCACCTCACGGCCCCGGAAGGTAACTTCCAGGTTGAACGTCGATTCATCGAAAAAGCCGCCCATGCGGATGACCTCGCCAGGCTTCATGTGCTCGTAGTTGAGGGTGCGCAGGTAGTAGAAGCCGCTCACGAGCTCCTGCACGTTGTCGGGCACCTTAAAGGTGTAGCGGATTGGCTCCTTAGTATGCGTTTGCAGCACGTTCACGACATCGCGGGTCTGGTCGAAATCGACTACTTCTTTCTTGCGGTAGGTGCCTTCCTCAATGTCGCGCGAGGCGCGCAGCGGCAGCACGCTGGCCGTGTCGATGTAGGAGCGCCACTGGTCCTTGACGTGCAGAAAAAAGTCGAACGAGCCGGTGGTGCGGCCGCTCACGGTGGCCTTGTAGCAGGGGCGGTCGGCCACGCGCTCCAGGCTGCCGGAGGTCTCGATGACGGCTTCGGCCGCGTTGAGCACGCCGTAGTGCACCTTGTAGCGAATGGTTTCGCCGGCCCGGAAGCTGGGGTTGGGCCAGTGCCGCACCGGCTCGGCGGTGCCGCCGGGCTGCGTCCAGGCCGTGCAAAGCAAAAGAAGCGGAACAGTGAGCCAGGGGCGCATAGAGGCAGAAGCGAAAACGGGGCAACGGCGGGTTTGCAAACAAAATGCCAGCTGGCAAAAGTAGGGGCCTCGCCCCCGCGTTGCGCCCGGCTAAGGTATAAAAAAAGCCCCGCTACCAATCGGCAGCGGGGCTTTTTGCAACTACTGACAGGCTAGGCAGCTTACAGCGTGTCGTCGCCGTCCTCGGGGCCGCTCATGTCCACGGGAATGATGTCCTCATCGCCCTTGGCCATCACGCGAATTTTAGCTTCAATCTGGTCGGCCAGCTCGGGGTTGTCGAGCAATAGGGTTTTCACAGCCTCGCGGCCCTGGCCAATCTTGTTGCCGTCGTAGCTGAACCACGAGCCCGACTTGCCGATGATGCCCATGTCGACGCCAAGGTCCACAATCTCACCGACTTTCGAGATACCCTGGCCGTAGATGATGTCAAACTCGACCACCTTGAAGGGCGGCGCTACTTTGTTTTTTACCACCTTCACCTTGGTGCGGTTGCCGGTTACGTTGTCCTTGTCTTCCTTAATCTGGCCGATACGACGAATGTCGAGGCGCACCGAAGCGTAGAATTTCAAGGCGTTACCACCGGTCGTGGTTTCGGGCGAGCCGAACATCACGCCGATTTTCTCACGCAGCTGGTTGATGAAGATGCAGAGGCAGTTGGTCTTGTTAATCGTGCCGGTGAGCTTGCGCAGGGCTTGGCTCATGAGGCGGGCGTGCAGGCCCACTTTCGAGTCGCCCATGTCGCCTTCCAATTCGCCTTTCGGCACGAGGGCGGCCACGGAGTCAATTACGATAATATCAATCGCGCCCGAGCTGATGAGCTGGTCGGCGATTTCGAGGGCTTGCTCGCCGTTGTCGGGCTGCGCGATGAGGAGGTTATCCACGTCGATGCCCAGCTTCTTGGCGTAGGTGGGGTCGAAGGCGTGCTCGGCGTCGATGAAAGCGGCGGTGCCACCGGCTTTCTGGGCTTCGGCGATGGCGTGCATCGTGAGCGTGGTTTTACCGCTCGATTCGGGGCCGTAAATCTCGATGACGCGGCCGCGGGGCAGGCCACCGATGCCGAGGGCAATGTCGAGCGAGAGCGAACCCGTGCTCACGGCTGGAATGTCGTTCACCTTCTGATCCGACAGCTTCATGACGGTACCTTTGCCAAAGGCTTTGTCGAGCTTTTCCATCGTCAGCGCGAGGGCTTTTGCTTTCTCGGCAGCGGGGCTGGAAGGACCGGTCTTGTCAGCTTTATCGACCATTTCTGATTTGTCGGCTTTTTTGGTTGCTAAGGCCATGAAGGGGGGAGGAAAAAAACTAAAGAGTTGTAAATCTACGGTATTTTGGTTTACCGCCGCAAGGCAGAAAAGCAACGGGCTAGCCCGGCTACCGTTCTGTTTTGCGGCGGCCATTTGTAACGCAACGCACCCCGGTTTTGTGCCGGTGGAAGCACAAATTTATGGGGAAATTTCTAAAAATTTTAGTTAGCGTTGGGGCTGTGTTGGTTATGGCCGCGCCGGCCCAGGCCCAGCTGGATAATCGGGCGTTTACGGCTGCTGCGCCGGGCCAGCCCTGCCGAGGATACAAGAATGATTATAATGGTGGAGGCATTAGTTATGACTTTTGCGACAGAAGGTGGCTCAACGCAAGGCCCGACTCGGCCGGCGACCTGCGCCTTTCACTCAATGCCTTCACTTTCTTCAAGGACAACGAATATTTCAACGATATTGTCGAAGGCTACACGCTGTTCGGCACGCAGCTGAACCCGCAGCTCGTCTATTACCCCACCAAGGAGCTGCGCCTCGAAGCCGGCGTGTTTCTCTGGAAAGACTTCGGCAACCCCCGGCTGCAACAGGTGCGCCCTACCTACCGCGCCACCTGGACGCACGGCAGCAGTCAGTTTATTTTCGGCAACATCAAGGCCAACCTCAACCACGGCTACATTGAGCCGCTGCTCGACTTTGAGCGCGTGATGCTAAAGCCGTTGGAGGAAGGCTTGCAGTACCGGCTCAACACCAAGCGCGTATTTCTGGATGCCTGGGTCGACTGGCTGAAGCAGGAATATCCGGGCGTGAATTACCAGGAACAAATTGCGGGCGGCCTCAGCAGCAGCTTCCGCCTCACGGGCGACAATAGTCGGGTGCAACTCTCGCTGCCGCTGCAATTTACCGCTAGGCACTTCGGCGGGCAGATAGATACATTGCACGCGCCCATCCAAACGCTGCTCAACTACGCCAGCGGCGTGGTGGCTAGGGTGCCGCTGGGCAGTGGGGCTGTGCAAGCCGTGCGGCTAAATGCCTACGGCTTGCTATTCGATGACCACTCGTTTGCCAACTACCGCTTACCGTTTCAGGCAGGCAAGGCACTTTATCTTAACGGCACGCTCGAAACCAGATACGTGGACCTGATGCTGAGCTACTGGCAGGGGCACCAGTTCTACGCGCCGCTAGGGGGGAATTACTACCAATCCATCGCCTCGCGCTATGGCACGCCCGGCTACACCGACGCCGACCGCCGCCTGCTGCTGGTGCGCCTGCTGCGCGACTTTCGCATCTCCGACGCGGCGGCGCTTACGGTGCGCGTCGAGCCAGTGTACGATTTCAACCGCAGCCTGCTCGATTTCTCGTTCGGCTTCTACCTCAATTTTCGGCAGGAGTGGCTGCTGGGCAATGTTGGCCGCCGCGTGCGGGTAGGGCAGTAGGCCTCGCTCCCCCGGCTCCTCCCCTCCGGGAGAGGCCAGGGGACACCGCTGGGGTAACTAAACCCGGTCGCCGGCGGCCCAGTGGCGCACGAAGTGCAGAATGGGCGGCCGGGGCGGGCGGCTATCCCAGAAGCTGAGGCGCAGCCAGGCGGGTTGCTTGGGTTCTTCGGGGCCCTGGAGTACGAAGCCCAGCGCCCGCGCCACGGCCTGGGCGCGCTCGTTGTTGGCAAAGCAGCGGATGAGTAGGCGCTGGGCCTCCACGGTGCGGCCGAAGCCGAAGCGGCACACGGCCGCCAGCGCCTCGCGGGCGTAGCCCTGGCCCTCGGCTTCGGGAGCCAGGTAATAGCCAATTTCGGCTTGGCCGTGGCGCTGGGGCATCAGGCAAATGTCACCGATATAAGCGCCCGTGTCGCGCCGCCAGATGCCGAACACGTAGAAGCGGCCCGTGCGCCAGTCGTCGGCAAAGGCGGCGAGCTGTGCTGGCGCGGCCGCCAGGGTAGGCACGGCCCGCAGGCGGTCGGGAAAGGAATGCTGGAGGCGCTCCCGGCTGTGGTCGAGCAAGGAGAAAAACGCCTGGGCATCGGTCGGCTCGTAGGGGCGGAGCAGCAGGCGGGCAGTTTCGAACACTGAAAAAGAAAGTTGGAAAGCGGCGGCGCGGGGAACAACAACCCTGCCGAAAGGCGGGGCCGGCTGCCGAACCCCGCGCCGGCCGCCCCGCAAAAATAACGCTAGCCCTCGGTCGGTACGGGACCGGCCGGGGGCTAGCGTTGCGATAACCTTCTCGGCAGCTTGGGCGCTAGCTCTGGGCGTACTGGCGGGGGCTACCCAGCGCCTGCTGGGTGCGCATCACGTTCACCTGGCGGGCGGCCTCGTTAAAAAATTCGAGGCGACGAATGAGCATTTCCTTCGTGAACACGCGGCCCTCGGGCGTGCGCATGAAGGACTTTTTATCTTCCAGCACGCGCTGCATGGCGGCCAGCGTCTGGTCCTCGTGCTTCATAAACTGCTGCTGAAACTCGGCCAGCCGCGCTACGCCAGTGGCCGTGAGCTTGAAGTGCTCGCCGGCGCCCTGGTTCAGCACCTCGCATAGCACGTACACCTCCAGCGGCAGGCTGGTTTCGAGGGCCGTGGTGCGCAGGTCGAGGCCCGCGGCCAAAGCGTCGAGGATGATGCGCACGTTGCGCTCAAATTGCTGGTAGTAAGCTTGAACTTCCATATTGGGACTTAGAAAAAACAGAACGTCATGCTGAGCTTGCCGAAGCAGCTCTACCACGAGAGTAATTAATTACTAAGGAGGTAGAGCTGCTTCGGCAAGCGGACGCCAGATGCATGACGTTCTTTTTTTATTCTACAATAATTCTTTAATAATCTGCTCCACGCTCAAGCCTTCGGCCTCGGCCTTGAAGTTGCGCACAATGCGGTGGCGCAGGATGGGCAAAGCTACGGCGCGCACGTCTTCAATGTCGGGCGAGTACTTGCCCGTGAGCAGGGCGTTGCACTTGGCGGCCACAATCAGGTACTGGCTGGCACGGGGGCCGGCGCCCCACTCCAGCAGCTGCTGAGCGCGGGGAGCAGTGCGGGCGGTGTTGGGGCGCGTTTTGTGCACGAGGCCCACGGCGTACTCCACCACATTATCGGCCACCGGCACGCGGCGCACCAGCGCCTGGTAGGCCTGAATATCGGCCGCCTCCAGCACCTTGCCCACCGTCGGCTTGCGGTCGGAAGTCGTGTTTTTCACGATGTTCAACTCCTCCTCGTAGCTCGGGTACCCTAGCTGAATGTTGAACATGAAGCGGTCGAGCTGGGCCTCGGGCAGCGGGTAGGTACCTTCTTGCTCAATCGGGTTCTGGGTGGCGAGCACGAAGAAGGGGCGGGCCAGCGGGTAGCGCTGGCCCGCCACCGTTACGGCGTATTCCTGCATGCTTTCGAGTAGGGCAGCCTGGGTTTTGGGCGGCGTGCGGTTGATTTCGTCGGCCAGGATGATATTGGCGAAAATCGGCCCTTTTACAAACTGAAAGTCGCGCTGCTGGGTCAGCGTTTCCGAACCCACGATGTCGCTGGGCATCAGGTCGGGCGTAAACTGGATGCGGTTGAACGACAAGTCTAGCGAGTCGGCAATGGTCTGGATGAGCAGCGTCTTGGCCAGGCCTGGCACGCCCACCAGCAAGCAGTGGCCCTGGGCAAACACGGCCGTGAGCACCAGCCGTACCACCTCGTCCTGCCCCACGATGACCTTGCCGATTTCCTGCCGCAGCCGTTGGTAGGCCGTCTTCAGCGAGTCGGCCGCTTCCTTATCGTTTTGAAATTGCGCCATTGGGCTGTTGTATTGAATACGCAAGAACGTCATGCTAAGCTTGCCGAAGCATCTCTACCGCGCCGCTGGAATGACTCACCTAGCGGCGCGGTAGAGATGCTTCGGCAAGCTTAGCATGACGTTCTACTAGTTTTGATAAACAACAAATTCTTACTGCCCGCTGCTGGCCAGCACTTTGCACTGTGCGTACTCGGGGGCTACCTCCAGGTATACGGTGTCGCGGTTTTTCTCGTACCAATCATCGAGGGCGCGGTTTTTCTTCTGACTTAGCGCGGCCTGCGATATTTTTTGGTAGTCGTCGAGCAGGTTAGCCTGGTGGGGCGGAGTGTTGCTCTTGAGGTAGAGAATACGCATGGCCTCCTTGCCGTCGTCGGTGCGGTAGGGCATGGGCGGCGTGATGTGGCCCACTTTCATGGTGTCAATCACGAAGAAGATGGCCGGGTCGAGCTTGTCGAGCGGCAGCTTGGTGCCGCCATCCTGGCGGTTGGCCAGCAGGCCGCCGTTGGCCGCCGTCATCTTGTCGGTGCTGAAATCCTTGGCCGCCTTGGCAAACGAAAGGCTGTCCTTCAAAATCTGGGTGCGCAGGCGCGTGAGCTTGGTCGAGGCCACGCTGGCATCGGCCGTGCCCGTCACGGGCTTCAGCAAGATGTGGCGCGTTGAGTACGAATCGCCCTTGCGCTCAATAAATTGGATGAGGTGGAAGCCGAACTGCGACTCTACCACCGGCGACATCTGGCCGGGCTCCAGCTTGCGCGAGGCAGCCTCGTACTCGGGCACCAGCTCGCCCTTTTTGAAAAAGCCGAGGTAGCCGCCGTTGGCTCCCGAGCCGGGGTCCTGCGAGTACTGCTTGGCCAGGGCCTCGAAGCTTTCGCCGGCCAGCACGCGGGCGCGCAGGTCATTGAGCTGGGCAATGGCCGCTTGCTTGGCGGCATCATTCACCTGGGCCGGAATCACAATCTGGCCCACTTCCACCTCGGTCGAGAAGTACGGAATGCTGTCCTTGGGCACCTTGTCGAAGTATTCCTTCACCTCGCGCGGGGTGATGGCTACCTTGCCCGAAATCTGCTCCTGCATCTTCTGCTGCACCAGCTGGTCGCGCACCTGGCCGCGCAGGTCCTCCTTGAGCACGCGCACCGGCTTGTTGTACATTTCTTCCAGCTTTTTCTCCGAGCCCACCTGTTGCACAAAGTAGTTCATACGGCGGTCGAGCTCGCCGTTCACCTGCGCGTCGGTCACGGTTACCGAGTCTACTTCGGCGCGGGCAATCATGAGCTTGTTGAGCACCAAGCTCTGCACGATTTTGCAGCGCAGGTCGGGCGGCAGGGGCTTGCCCTGGGCGCGGGCCGTTTCCTGAGCTACGATGGATTCAATATCGGAGCGCAGAATAATCTGGTTATCAACCTTTACGGCGATGCCGTCGAGCAGCTGCTGGCCCACCGGGCGGCTGATACCGAGCTGGGCGTGGCTAGCCTGCGGCGTAGCCAGCAGGGCCCCAAAAGCGAGTAAAGAAAGGGCGGACAGGCGCCGGGCGATACGTTGCATAGGATAGAGAGGCACGGAGCGGCCCAAAGGGTTGCCGCCGGTGCAGCGATAACGTGGGGGAGCGGGTAGAAAATTCGGCTGCCCGCCAGGTTCAGGTATTTATTTGGTCACGAGCTTGCTCACCTCCGCCTCGTTGACCTGAACGGGGTATTGCTGGCGCAATTGCTCAATCCACTGCTTTTCGAGGTAGTTCTGATAGTCGCTGGTGGCCTGGCCGCGGGCGTCGCCCAGGGCTTTGGGGCCGGGCGCCAGGGTCTGCCGCACGATGATGGCGTAGTAGCGGCCGTCGCGCTGCTCGGTGTAGGTGCCCGCCGGGCGGGTCAGGTAATCATCCATCACCTTGCTGTCGCCCTTCTGGAAGGTACGCTGCTGAATCTGCACGGCCAGTGGGTTTTGCTGGTTGAGGCTGGCTTCGAGAGCTGCGGGCGAGTTGCTGAAGAAGCCAATGCGCGTGTCGCCATTGGCAGTGGTAGCTGGGCCAGCGGGGCCGGCCGCCAGGCGGCGGCGCTCTACCTTGCCGGTTTTGGCCAGGTAGTCGAGGGTGGCCTGCGTGCGCTGGCGGGCCAGCGCCGCGCTCTCACCCCGGCGGATGTGGCCGGCTACGGTTACCGTCAGGGCCGTATCCTGGCTCAGGCGGCGGGCCACGTCGTCGAGCACGGCCGAGCCGCCGCTGTTGGCGGGCGTTGTCGTGCCAGGCTTGAAATGCACGAGGGCCGAGCCGGCCTTGCCCGCCACGGGGTAGCTGCTGGCCCGTAGCTCGCGCTGGGCGCGGGCCAGCAGCTGCGGCGAGGCGGCCGAAATGACCGTGCCCCGCGCCCGCTGGCCAAACTGGTAGTTGGCCTGGTTAGCCATAAAGAACTTGCGTAGGCCGGCCGTGTCCTCAATGGCCTTGCTCCACACCTTCTCGTCCATCAGTTGGAAGAGCAGGATGCCGTCGCGGTATTCCTGCACGAGCATGCGGTAGTCTTCGTACTTGGTGGGCAGGCTGGCCTTCTCGAAGTCAGTCAGGCTCTGGTCCACGTACTGGTCGTAGAGCTGCTGCATGGCAAATTCGGGCGAGCCCGTAGGGCGCGGGCGCTGGTTTTGCTGCACAAAAGCCAGGAAGTCGGCCACCGGGTAGGGCTTGCCGCTGATGGTGAACAGCGGCAGTTTGTCGCCGCCCGTTTTCACCGTTTTCTTCGAGGCCTTGGCCCCGCTGGCCGTCATCTTGGCCGGGTCAAACTTGTAGTGGCCCTTTACGAGCGCCGTATCGGCCTGGGCGAAGGCCAGTGCCTTGGCGGCCGGAATCTCCACAAACTGGTCTTCCTGGCGGATACGCTTGAGGAAGGCCGCGCGGTTCAGCTCTGAGCGCGAGTCCTTGGCCACCTTGCTCTTGAGCGTCGGCTCCATCGCGGCGAAGGCTGGCACGGGCTGCTTCTCGATGAGCTTGATGATGTGCCAGCCGTAGGGTGTTTGCACCGGGGCGGCGATGTCGCCGGGCTTTTGCAGCTTGAAGGCCACTTCCTCAAAGGAGGGAATCATGCGGCCGGTGCCGAAGGGCGGCAATTCGCCGCCGTTGGGCGCCGAGCCGGCATCTTCCGAAAACTGGGCCACGAGCTTATTCCAGTTTTCGCCCTTGCGCAGGCGGGCATAAAGCTCGTCGATTTTCTTGTGCGCGGCCACCGAGTCGGCGCGGGGCGCCTGGGGCGTTACGCGCACCATCAGGTGAGCCACTTTGATTTCGCCCTGCGCCGCGCGGCGGTCATTTACCTTAATAATATGGTAGCCGAAGCGCGTGCGAATGGGCTGGCTCACTTGCCCCACCGGCGTGCGGTAGGCGGCCGTTTCAAACGGGTACACCATCTGCATGGCCGTGAAGTAGCCGAGCTTGCCGGCGTTTTCCTTGGCCGAAGGGTCTTCGCTGCTGGCCGTGGCCACGGTGCCGAAATCCTCGCCGCCGGTTACGCGCTGGCGCAGGGCCACCACCTTCTGGTAAGCGGCCAGGGTGTCGGCGGGGCTGGCATCGGGCGCTACCCGAATGAGGATGTGCGAGGCATTTACCTCCTGGCCCAGGCGGTCGTAGGCCTCGCGCACCAACTGGTCGGTCACGCCCTTTTCGGTGAGGTAGGGCAGGGCCAGCTGCTGCTTGTAGCCGTCGAGCTCGCGCCGGAAGGCCTGGGTGGTGTCGAGGCCGTGCTTTTCGGCATCAAGCACCTTGAGCCGGAAGTTGGTGTACAGCGTGAGGTAGTCCGTCACGCTCGGGCGGGTGCCGTAGTCGGGCGCCGTGCCGTTGTTCTTCTTGTACACGTAGGCAAACTCGCGGGCCGATACCGGATAGGTGCCCAGCGTTTCGATGGCGGGCCCGGTGGCTACCGGCGTGCCCAGCGCCAGGCTGGCGGGGGTAGTGGTGGCAGTGGCAGGCTTGCTGGTTTGGCAGGCGGCTAGCTGAAGCAGCGTAGCCGCCGCAGCGCCGGCCAGCGGGAGGCGGGAGTGCATAGACAAAGAAAGATGAATCGGCTTGAAAAGCGTAGCAGACAAAGCGCAACGCTTCAGGCACAATACTGGTGCAATTTTACGAATAAAACCTCGGCTAGCCCCCGCCTGTGCCTGGTGACTCCGCCCGCTAGCCTCTCAAAAGCAGCGGGCGGGCGGCCCCTGGTGCCGTCCGCCCGCTACGAGTGGTGAAAAATAAGGTCGCGCTGGCCCCTAGCCGAGCATTTTACTCAGATGGCACACGGTATGTGAGTTACGCTCAAAAAACTCGACCTGGTCCATGATGCGCGACACGAGGGCCATACCCATACCTCCCTTGCGCCCCTGCTGGATGTAGGCCCGCAGGTCGGGCGCAGGGGCGGTGCCGGTGGGCAGAAACAGCGTGCTGCCGTGGTCCTCAATCTCGATGTCGAGCCGCATGCCGGCCAGCTTCAGCAGCAGGTCCAGAAACTGGCTGGCATCTTCCTGGTTGGCATGGATGATAAAGTTGGCTACTACCTCGTCCACCGCCAGCACCACCTGGTTTACTTGCAGGTCGGTGCCCTGGGCGGCCAGCAAAAAACCGCGCACGAAGTCGCGCACCTGCTGGAGGTTCTCGCGCGAGCAGCTAATGCGAATGCGGTCCTGCATGGGTGGAGGAGTAATAAGTGAGTAGCTGAGTACTAGTGGGCAATTACCACTTTACTCACTTATTAGCTATTAGGCGGTTTGAGCTTCCTGTTCGGTGGGCACGATGGTCATGAGCGAATCGAGGCCAAGAATCTCGAATACGTTGAAAACCTTCTCTTGCATATTGTAAAACACCAGCTTCACGTTGGAGTCCTGCAAGCGCTGCAAATGCGAGATAAAGACGCCCAAGCCCGCCGACGAAATGTAGCTAAGCTTTTGGCAGTCAATCATTACTTTCTTGTATTTGAGCAGCTCGGGCTTGTTGAGCTCGGTGTCGAGCACAACGGCCGAGGAGGCGTCTAGCTCGCCATCGAGCACGAGCGTGAGGGTGGTATCAGCGGGTTGAGCGGTTACTTTCATAATAGGGCCCATACGGGGGGGCTAGCCCTGGGGTTGGGAGGCTTTGAACTTGATAACGAGCAGCGTCTGGTCGTCGTGCAGGGGCAGGTTCTTGCTGAATTCCTGCACGTCGTGGCGAATGTGCCGATTTATCTCCTCGGCCGACTGGTAAAACGACTCGCCCAGCATCTGGGCTAGGCGCTCCTCGCCGTACTCGTCGCCGCTGGCATTGCGCGCCTCCACAATGCCGTCGGTGTAGATGACCATCACATCGCCGGGGTTATAATCCCAGAACTGGTTTTTGACGTGGCGGCCGTAGCTGCCATCGCGCAAGATGCCCAGGCCCAGGCCTTCGCTGCGAAAGTAGCTCACCTCTTCTTTAATAGAGTGGTAATAGAGCGTGTGACAATGCCCGGCGCGGGCAAAGCTGAAGCCCCCGGCCTCGTAGTCAATCAAGTAGAAGGAGGCCGTAATAAACGACGAGCGTTCGAGGCAGTGGGTCAGCGCCTCGTTGGCCTTCATCATGAAGCGTTGCGGGTCGGGGTAGCGGTCGCGGTCCTTCTTGGCCAGGGGGTTGGGCTGCATCAGGGCGTGAAAAATACCCTTCATCTGAGCCGTGTGGAAGGCTGCCGTTACGCCCTTGCCCGACACGTCGCCGATGAGCACCGCCAGCCGCTGGCCCGGCAGGTGCAGAAAGTCGTAGAAGTCACCGCCCACTTCCTTTGCCGCTTGGGCGTAGGTGCTGATTTCAAACCAGTTATCGGTCGGCAGGTGCTTCGGAATGAGGCGCTCCTGCACCAGGGCCGCGATGCGCAGCTCGTCCTGCGCGCGCTGGCTTACGCGGGCCTCGTGAACCAGTTGCAGGTTTTCGAGGCTCAGTACCGTTTGGGTGGTGAAGGTGTGCAGGATGCTGAGGTCTTCCGGGTCAAAGCCCGACTGCTCTTTTTTGAGCAGTACCAGCACGCCATAGTCATGGGTGGTGCTGTGCAGCGGCAGCACCGCTGCCGAGCCGTAGGGCTGGCCGAAGCCGGTAAGGCGCTGCGAGCGCGGCAGGTCATTATCAACCACTTGGGGCTGGCCATCGGCGAGCAGCGCGGGCACCTGGGCTTGCAGCACAGCTTGGTCGGCGGGGGCCAGTTCGTGCAGGATGGGCGCGGGCCGGGTGCCGGCCGGGTCGGTGGGCTGGGGGAGCACGTCGAGCCAGGCCGCGTCGGCGTGGATGGTTTGCACGGCCGAGGCGAAGAGCGCCTGGTAGATTTCGTGCGCCGTCTGGCCCCGTTGAATAATCTGGCTGAGCTGCTGCAAGCTCAGAATTTCGGCCCGCCGCTGCTCATACACATCGGCAATGGGCAGGTTGAACAAGGTGACTAGCAACCCCGCCACCGCGTAGAAAACGGCGAAAAACGACGCCAGCACCAGAAAGGCTTGCTGGGTAGTGGGAGCCAGCAGCGCGGAGTTAGTCTGGGCGCCGCGCAAATACAGCAAAAACGTGAGCAGAAAGCCCAGCACCCCGAGCTGCAATAGAATTGCCTGCACTTTCTGGCCCTGGCTGAGGTAGGCCACCCAGCGCTGGTGCCCGCTCAGATATACCCCAAACAGCCCCAGCCCGGTGATGATGACCACCCGCAAAAAATCGGGCGCCTGCCACACAAATAGTTGAAATAGCAGCGCCGCCCCCAGCAGCAGCTCAAAGACCATCCATTCGCGCTGGAGGCGCGGGCTGCCCCGGAAGCCCACCAGCGAGCGCCAGACGTAGAGCGTCTGAGCCAGCAGGATAATAAAGAGCGCCAGGTTGATGGTGTAGGCTACTGCTGCCGTGGTGTTGCCCGGCAGCGGCAGCGTGCGCGCATCGGCAAGGTGCACCAATACCTGCATACTCGTGAGCAGGGTTGTGAGTATAAGCCCGCGCCAGAATAAGCGCCGCAGCACCGGCAAAAAGCCGTGCCCTACCAATGGGTTGGGCTGCACGCGGGCGAAAAGAAACACGCTGGCCGCAAAGCCGCCCTGCGCCAATAGCAACAGCCAGCGCGGCCAGTCGGCGGGCAGGCCCAGCACGGAGTGACCCTGGCTGAGTGTACCCAGCAGCAGCAGCAGCCAGCAGCCAGCGGCCGCTAGCAGCAGCCAGACCGAACGGCGAAAGTTGGGCATAGAATAGAAGCGAGCAAGCAAGGCGAAGCGGCGCACCGCCCCAACCCTTCAGCACCCGGGCAGAAAAGACAAAGCACAAAGCTACAACGGCGCGCGCTAGGTCCGCCGGGTAAGATGAATTTTACGCACAAAGCCCTGGCTGCCAGCCTACCGAAGCAATGCTGGCAGCCAGGGCTACTACTGCTCTACCGGGGCTAGCGGCTCGAATAGTTGGGCGCCTCGCGGGTAATCTGTACGTCGTGGGGGTGGCTTTCGCGCAGGCCGGCCCCGGTGATGCGCACGAACTGCGCGGCTTGCAGGGCGGCCAGGTCGGCAGCGCCCACGTAGCCCATGCCGGCGCGCAGGCCGCCCGCCAACTGGTACAGTACCTCGCTCACGCTGCCTTTGAAGGGAACGCGGCCCACAATGCCCTCGGGCACGAGCTTCTTCACGTCGTCTTCGGCATCCTGGAAGTAGCGGTCCTTCGAGCCGTCTTCCATGGCCTCTACCGAGCCCATGCCGCGGTAGCTCTTGTACTTACGGCCTTCGTAGATGATGAGCTCGCCGGGCGCCTCCTCGGTGCCAGCCAGCAGCGAGCCGACCATTACGGCGGCGGCGCCGCCGGCCAGGGCCTTTACCAGGTCGCCCGAAAACTTGATGCCCCCGTCGGCCACGATGGTAGCGTTGGTGCCTTCCACGCCGCGGGCGGCTTCGAGCACAGCCGACAATTGCGGCACGCCAATGCCGGCAATGATGCGCGTGGTGCAGATGGAGCCGGGGCCCACGCCCACCTTCACTACTTCGGCGCCGGCCTCGGCCAGGGCGCGGGCGCCGGCGGCGGTGGCGACGTTGCCGGCCATCACATCCACGTTGGGGTAGTTCTTTTTCAGCATCCGCACGGCGTCGAGCACGCCCTTGCTGTGGCCGTGGGCGGTGTCGATGCTGATGAGGTCCACGCCGGCCTCCACGAGGGCGGCCACGCGCTGGAGCAGGTCGGCCGTTACGCCCACGGCGGCGCCCACCCGCAGGCGGCCCAGCTGGTCCTTGCTGGCCTGGGGCGAGCGGCGGCGCTTGCGAATATCCTTATAGGTCATGAGGCCGGTGAGGCGGCCGTCGGCGTCCACGAGGGGCAGCTTGTCCACCTTGCGGTCTTGCAGCATGTCTTCGGCGGCAGCCTGGTCGATGCCGGCGGGGGCGGTCACGAGGCGGTCGAGCGGCACCATCACGGTCGTGACGGGGGCGCTGAAGTCTTTCTCAAAGCGCAGGTCGCGGCTCGTAAGGATGCCCACTAGGCGGTGGTCGGCCTCCACTACCGGAATGCCGCCGATGTTGTGCTTGCGCATCAGTTGGCGGGCCTCGGTGAGGGTGGCAGTGGGCGGCAGCGTGAAGGGGTCCTGGATGAGGGCCGACTCCGAGCGCTTCACGCGGCGCACTTGCTCGGCTTGCTTGCCGATGCTCATGTTCTTGTGGATGATGCCCAGCCCGCCGGCCTGCGCCAGGGCAATGGCCATCTCGGCCTCGGTCACGGTATCCATCGCGGCCGAGATGAGGGGCAGGTGCAGCCGGATGCTGGGGGTGAGCTGGGTGCCGGGGTCGCAGTCGCGGGGTAGTACCTCCGAGTAAGCGGGCAGCAGCAGGACGTCGTCGTAGGTCAGGGCCTCGAAGGCGATTTTGGGGGCGGCGTGGTCGGCCATAGCAACAGGGGGTTTGGGGAAAACCTTATTGCCAGACAAATATACGGCGCGTTTGCCCAGCAACGCCCCAATTTCATCGACCAAGCCTCTAACGAGGCGCCGCCAGCCGGCGTTTAAGTGGTAAGAAGCCCAGGCGCTTCCTCACCCTAACGCTATATCCGCCATGATTAAGACCCTGCTTTTTCGCGCGCTGCCGCTGCTGTTGCTCGGCTCCCTCACCCTCAGCTCGTGCGTCGTGCATGAGCACGACCGCGGCCGGGGCTATGGCCGGGGGCACGACCACGGCCGGGGCCCCGGCCGCGGGTATGGCTACGGCTACCGCCGCTAGCCCCCGTTAGTACGGCCCGTTGGCGATTAAAAGCGGCGCATCCCACCCGGGGCGCCGCTTTTTGCGTACAAGCATGCACAACAAAAAAGACTCGCCCCAAGCGGGACGAGCCTTTCCAACAGGTTCCTTTTCCACAAGAAAACCAACTCGGTGAACCGGCGGGGCCGGTGCGATACTGGCGGGCCGGGCGCGGAACGAGGTTCCGCAGGCCGGGCCTTATTACGCAAAGGGGTGAGGCAAAAAGCGGGCCGCTGCGCAATAATTACAATACAAAATTAATAGGAGAGCCCCGCTCATGCACCATAAAACTCGCTCAGTGCGCTGGTATTCTCGCTGAATGGCCGCCAGCACCTACTGAATGGCCAAATCTAGCCGGGCAGCTCGGCACCCTCGCCGGTGGCGGGGCGGCCCTGCGCGGTAGAGTAGTGGCGGTGCAGCCACTGGCTGAGGCCGCCCAGGCCGGGCATCAGCACGCGCTCGGTAATGTTGGCTTGGTCTAACTTATCGCGCACCTCCCACTTGAGGCGGGCGGGCAGCCGGATGCGAAAGTACAATTCGGGGTGCTGCATAAGCCAGGTGTGCAGCATGGCCTCGGGCGTGCTCATGAGCGAGAAAAGTGCGTATTGGTGCACAATGCGGGCATCGAGCGAGGGGGGCTCCAAAAACAGCACGAAGGGCTCGGCCTGCAAGTTGGAGAGCGTGGGCAGGCTAGGTAGGGTAGGGGCCAGCAGCTCGGTGGTGAATACGTTGGAGCCCTCGCCGGCCAGGGCATCGCGCAGCATGGGCGGCAGGTGCTCGGCGGCCTTCACGTAGTTTAAGGCCCAGATAATGCCATCCTGGTGGTAGGCGGTGAGGTCGTCGGTGGCGAAGTGCAGGGCCACGTAGGGCGAGTAGGTCCAGTCGAGCAGGCGGGTGGGCAGGCCGTGGTGCTGGGCCAGGGCCAGCCAGTCCCATACGGTGGCGCTGGGCGGGGTGGTGGTATCGCGGGCGTATTTGCGAAAATTGCGCAGCAGGTGGTGCTCCAGGGTGGCGTAGTTGCCGCCCAGCCGCTGCAAGCTGGTGCTGAGCGTGTAGCCGAAGCTGCGCATGCCGCGATACACAAAGGGCGAGCGGTAGCGCCCGAGCCGGGCGTCCCAGGTTTCGCGAAACAGCAGGTCTTGCAGGTGCTGCCAGCTCTGGGCTTCGAAGTCGTTGGCGGCGGGCGGAGTCGCAGTGGACATGGTGTGAATGTACGGATGGGTAGGCGAGGCGCCAGCTACAAAAAGAACGTCATGCAGCGCAAAGCGAAGCATCTCACTTGCGCCGCTAGGATTACTGTTCCCAACGGCGCAAGTGAGATGCTTCGCTTTGCGCTGCATGACGTTCTTTTTTAGTTCGACAGCCGGGCTAGCTCGGAAAATCAGCCCCGTTGCCGATGTGGGCGTACTGCTCGATTTCCTTTTTGATGTCGGTAAACTTGTCGAGGGCACCCTTCACGGCGGCCTTGCCCAGGGGCAGGTGCACGGGCGGGTTCTCCATGCGCACGAGGTCAAACATGGCCTGGGCGGCGCGCTCAGGGTCGCCGGGCTGCTTGCCGCTGTAGTCCTGGATGGCGGCCATGTTCTTGCCGGCCGTGTCGTTGTAGTCGGCTATTTTGGGCTGCGCGAAGGTGGCCGAGCGCCCGGCCCAGTCGGTGCGGAAGCCGCTGGGCTCCACGTTGGTCACCTTAATGCCCAGCGGGCCCACCTGCTGCGCCAGGCTCTCGCCAATGCCTTCGAGGGCAAACTTCGAGCCGTGGTAAATGCCCACGCCGGGAAAGGTTTTGAGGCCGCCGATGCTGGTGATGTTGAGGACGTGCCCGCTCTTGCGCTCGCGCAGGTGCGGCAGCACCGCCCGAATCACGCGTAGCGGCCCAAACACGTTTACATCGAACTGGCGCTGCACCTCGGCATCGTCAATCTCTTCGATGGGGCCCATCGAGCCGTAGCCGGCGTTGTTCACCACCACGTCGAGGTGGCCGAGCTTGGCGATGGCGTCGGCCACGGCTTTTTTCACGGCCGCTTCGTCCACCACGTCGGCCACCAGGCCGATGCCGTTTTCGCCGGCTTGCTGGGTAAACTCATCGGCCTGCTCCTGCTTGCGGAAGGTGGCGGCTACCTTGTCGCCCTTGGCGAGGGCTAGCTCGGCGAGGTGCTTGCCGAAGCCGGTGCTCACGCCGGTAATAAACCAGTGCTTGGTCATGGGAAAAGTCAGTTGGAAAGGGAAAATGCTGCGGCTAAGACGCGCAACCAAGCCCAATTGTTTGCTGCCACGCCGTAGCGCGGACTTTGCAGTCCGCGTTGCGCTCAGGTCGAGCGCCAGCTACTTCAACCGCGTACTATTTTCAGCCGCAGACTACAAACTCCAGGCTACTGCTTAGCAGCGTTAAACTTGAGCTGAAACGCTAAATAATGCCCTGGCAGCCGCCAAAGGCACTTTATTTTATACTGTCACAACTTTTTTTGTACTACAGAATGAACTGCATGTGCCAGCGCAGAGGATTCTAGGACGTTCCGAGGCGCTTTTTAGTGAGTTTGGTAGGAATGTGTTTCATCGGCTCATCGGGCCACGGGTGGCGCGGATAGCGGCCTTTCAGGTCTTTACGCACCTCAAAATAGCCCTTTTCCCAGAAGCTGCGCAAATCGCGCGTGACCTGCGCTGGCCGGCCACCGGGCGAGAGCAGGTGCAGCAGCAGCGGCACGCGGCCACCGGCCACGGTGGGTGTTTCCACGAGGCCGAACAGCTCCTGCAATTTCACCGCCAGCACCGGCGCGGCGGGGTCGGCGTAGTCGAGGGCCACGTGCGAGCCGCTGGGCACTTCGAGGTGGGTAGGGGCTAGCCGGTCGAGCTCCTGGCGCTGGGCCCAGCCGCCGGGCAGGCGGGCCAGCAGTGGCTCAAACAGGTCGAGGCGTTGCACCTGGTCGAGGCTTTTGAGGCCGGCCAGGTGGGGGCCCAGCCAGGCGGGCAGGTCGGCCAGCAGCGCGGCCTCGTCGAAGGCGGGCCAGGTTTCGGCGTCGGCCGCGCCTAGGTGCTGGCGCACAAATTCGAGCCGCTGCTGCAACTGGCGGGCGGCGTCGGTCCAGTTGAGCTTGGCCAGGCCGGCCTCCTGCAAATACCCTAGCAGAGCCTGCGCCACCAGCTCGGCATTGGGCTGGCCGATGGTTTTTTCTTCGAGCAGCAGCGCGCCGAGGCGGCGCACGCGGCGGCCGCTCACGCGCTGGGTGGCGGGGTCGAAGCGCACTTCCTCAGTCGTCGTGATTTGCTCGCCGAAGGCGGCTTCCAGCTCCGCCAGGTCGAGGGGCGCGGCCAGGGTGGCGCGGGGCTGGCTGGCCGTGCCCGCCAGGTGGGCCACCGCAAAAAACTCGGCCTGCGGGTCTACGTCCTCGGTGCGCAGGCTCACGCGTTGGCCCGTAACGAGGCGCAGGCGGTCGGGGGCCTCACGCTGGGCTAGCCGGTCGGGGTAAGCCAGCGCGGTGAGCAGGCCCACCGGTGAGTTGGTGAGATAGTGAGGTGAAGAGTTTTCTTTCTTGGGGCCCTGGCGGCTTTGCAGGTGGCGGGCTACGTCGCGCACGCGCTGGAGGGTGGCGTGGTGCAGGGCCAGGCCAGCCAGCGGAGCGCGGCCGGCGGCCAGGGCTTCGAGGCGCAGGCGCAGGTCGGGGGGTAGGGGACGCGGGTCGTTGGGGATGTTCCAGCGCAGTAGGTCGCGCTCGGCCAGCAGGGCGGCCAGGGCGGCGGCGGCCGGGCCGTGGCCCAGCTCGGTACCGCGCACCACGAGGTGGCCCAGGCGCGGCGGCAGGCCCAGCCGGGCCAGCTGGCGGCCGTGGGGGGTGGAAGTAAAAATTAAAAATTGAGAATTAAAAACGGGCAGTTCACTCCCGACGGCCAAGCTGGCAGGCGGCTCATCTTTACTTTTTAATTTATCATTTTTACTTCCCTCCAGAGCGCCTAAGCGCAGTAGCAGCTCGCGGGCCTGGGCCACGGCGGCGGGCGGTGGCACATCGAGCCAGCGCAGACTGGTGGGGTCATTGGTGCCCCACAGGGCCAGCTCCAGCACGAAGCCGCTGAGGTCGGCAGTCTGGATTTCGGGGGGGCGGTGGGCGGGCAGGTTATGGTGCTCGGCCTCGGTCCAGAGGCGGTAGCAGGTGCCGGGGGCTAGGCGGCCGGCGCGACCCCGGCGCTGGTCGGCGGCGGCGCGGGCCACGGGCACGGTTTCGAGCGAGGTGAAGCCCGTGCGCGGCGCAAAGCGCGGCACCCGAGCAAAGCCACCATCCACCACCACCCGCACACCCTCAATGGTGAGGCTGGTTTCGGCAATGCTGGTGGCCAGGATGACCTTGCGGCGGCCGGCTGGGGCGGGGCGCAGGGCGGCATCCTGGGCTTCGAGGGGCAGCTCGCCGTGCAGCAGGTGCAGGTCGGTATCGGGCGGCAGGCTGTCGCCGAGCTTGCGGTCTACGCGCTGCAAGTCGGCTACGCCGGGCAAGAAGACGAGTACGTCGCCCGCGTGCTTTGCTAGGGCCTCGCGCACCTGGCCGGGCACCAGCTCGGCCAGCCGCTCGCCGGGCTTGTTGGGTAGGCTAGCGGCGCGGCGCGGGTCGAGGTAGTGCGTTTCGACCGGGAATAAAAAGCCCGCCGACGACACCACCGGCGCGGGCAGCCACTGGCCCAGCCGCTGGGCCTCCAGCGTGGCCGACATTAGCAAAATGCGCAGCTCGGGCCGCAGCACGGCCTGGGCATCGAGGGCCAGGGCCAGCCCCAGGTCGGCATTGAGGCTGCGCTCGTGAAACTCGTCGAAGACCACGCAGGCCACGTCTTCCAGCGCGGGGTCGTCTTGCAGCATCCGGGTCAGAATGCCCTCCGTGATGACTTCGATGCGCGTGTCGGCGCTCACCCGGCTGTCGAGGCGCACGCGGTAGCCCACGGTGCGGCCCACGGGCTCGCCCAGCAGCTGGGCCAGGCGGGCGGCGGCGGCGCGGGTGGCCAGCTGGCGTGGCTCCAGTACCAGAATTTTCTGGTGGGCCGGGCGCCAGGCGGCGGCCAGCAGGGCCAGCGGCACCACGGTGGTTTTGCCCGCGCCGGGCGGGGCCTCCAATACGGCACGCGGGTTATTTTCGAGGGCCGCTAGCAGCTCGGGCAGGGCGGCTACTACGGGGAGGTCGGGCAGGGGCGGAAGGCGAAAGGCGGCGGACACCCGCCAAAATTACACCCGCTCTAGGCGCCACAAATCCACGCTGAGCGGGCCACCGGCGTGCAGCACGGGCGCGCCCACCGGCGTGGGTAGGCCGTGGCCTTCCACTAGGTCCGAGTTATAGCTCAGTAGCTCGGCGGCGCGCAGGGGCCAGGGGTGGTGCGCAATGCGGCCCCGGTAGAGCTTATTGCCGCGCCCCGGGCCCATGCCGCCGGCCGCGTAGAGGGCATAGCGCTCGGTGAGGAAAAAATCGAGTGAGCCAGGCTCGGTGGGCGGCAGCATTTCGCCCAGCTGCCAAGTGGCGGCAAAGTGGCCCTCGGGCGCGCCGTTGTGCACGCGGTGGCCCACGTAGTGCAGGCGCTCGGCGGTGGGCCGCTCCAGCTTGAGGTGCGCCCGGAAATAGGGCAGGTGAAAAAACGTGCGCGCTGCCCACACGGCCAGCGGGTTGCTGGCATCGAGCGAGAAAAACCACACGCCCGGCACGCCGTCGAGGTGCACGTAGGTGCGCACGTTCAGTTCCAAAAACTCGCGCACGCCGGGCACGGGCGGCGTCACGCGGCTGCGCACGTCCCACATCCGGAAGGGCACCACCCCAATCCAGGCCTGGCCTTCAAAAGTATCAACTTGCAGGCGCGGCGGCAGTTGGGCCTGAATGAGCGCCGGCGCGATGGGCCAGTGCATAAACAGCAGGTCGCCCCAAGCCTGGTGCATCAGCGGGTGGCCGGCGGGGCGCTCGCGCAGGGCTAGGCGGCTGGCCAGGGTGGGGGAGGTAGGCATAGGCTGAATTTAAAATCGGCGGTCATTGCGAGCCGGCGAAGCAATCTCTCCTTGTCTATTGAGGTCACTAATCAAACGAGGCGAACGACAAAGAAAGATTGCTTCGCCGGCTCGCAATGACCGCTGAGGATAGCGTCTAATAAACTGCCACGCTGGGGTCTACTTGCAGGCTCCAAGCGTCGATGCCGCCCCTTAAGTTAAGCAAATTTTCATAGCCCAGCCGGTGCTGCAAGTAGCCCAGCGCCTGGGCCGAGCGCACGCCGTGGTGGCAGATGAGCACCACCGGCCCTTGGGTACGGATTTCACTGGCCCGGCGCGGCACCTCGCCCAGCGGAATGAGCACGCTGCCCGCAATGCGGCAGTAGTCGAACTCCATTTCCTCGCGCACGTCGATGAGCTGGATGTCTTCGCCGGCGGCGAGGCGGGCGTGCAGGGCGGCGGGGGTGAGGTCGGGTAGCATGGCCGCAAAAGTACCCCGGGCGGCTACCTTGCGCGGCTTTTCGGCCCTTGCCCTATGCCCGTTGACTTTTCCCACTTACCGGCCGACTTAGTAGCCGCCGTGCGCCACACCAGCCCACTCGAAACGGGGGCGGTGGTTACCACCATAGCCTGCGTGTGGCTGGCGGCCCGCAATGCCATCTGGAATTTTCCGGTGGCTATCGTCGCCTGCATCCTGTATTTCATTCTGCTGCTGCAAAATAAAATCTATTCTGATGCGGGGTTGCAGCTGGCTTTCATTGCCCTGTCGGTATACGGCTGGTGGTCGTGGCTGCGGCGCGGCAAGACCGATGCAGCGGTGGAGGCTCCGCTGCCCATTACCCGCACCTCGGGCCGGCTATGGACACTGCTGGCGGGGTTTGGCGTCGCCTACGCCGTAGGGGTAGGCTACCTGCTGGCGCGCTACACCGACGCCACCGTGCCCTATTACGATAGTAGTACCACCGCCGTAAGCCTGGTTGCCCAATACCTGCTGTCGCGCCGCAAGCTCGAAAACTGGCCCCTCTGGATTGGGGTCGATGTCGTGTACGTCGGCATTTACTGGCACCGTGACCTGGCCCTGAGCAGCTTGCTCTACGCGGTATTAACCGGGCTAGCTCTGTACGGCTACCGCGAGTGGCTGCGTGAAGCCAAAATCCAGGCGCCAGCCACTCCCTCCGGGGTTAACTAAAAGCTGCTGGTACCATGCGTCGCATCTCCCTCACCGGCCCCGAATCGGCGGGTAAAAGCACCTTGGCTGCGCAGTTGGCCGCGCACTACGGCACCACCTTCGTGCCCGAGTACGCCCGGCAATACCTCGAAGAAAACGGGGCTAGCTACACCTTGCCCGACCTCGACGCCATTGCCCACGGCCAGCTGACGGCCGAAGACGCGGCGGCTGCGCAGGCCAGCGGGCTGCTTTTTTGCGACACCGATTTGCTGGTGCTGAAAATCTGGGCCGAAAACGCCTTCGGTACTTGCCCAGCCTGGATACTGGCCGAGCTGGCGCGCCCGCGCTACACCCTCACCCTGCTGCTGGCCCCCGACCTGCCCTGGGCCCCCGACCCCCTGCGCGAGCACCCTGACCCGGCCCAGCGCTGGCATTTTTACGAGTTGTACCGGGCCGAACTGGTGGCGCGCGGCTGGCTCTTCGTAGAAATAAGTGGGCCACCCGCTGCGCGCCTGGCCCAGGCCCTAGCGGCAGTTGATGCACAGTTGGGAAAGCTTTAGCGGGCTAGCTCCCGTATAGGTTTTAGCCACGTTTCGGCAAGCTTCAGCTTATCTCTTCCTTCTATGCCTACGCTAACCTCCGCCACCGCGCGCGTTGAAATTGCCACCCACGGCGCCGAACTCACCAGTTTTGTGGACCTGGCCAGCGGCCGCGAATACCTCTGGCAGGCCGACCCCGCGCAGTGGGCGCGCCACGCCCCGCTGCTGTTTCCGATAGTGGGCAAGATGCCCGAGAACACCTACCTGCTGCACGACCAGCCGCTGAGCCTGCCGCAGCACGGCTTCGCCCGCGACCAGGAGTTTACCGTCATTCACGAAGACGCGGCTAGCCTCACCTTCCAGCTCATGGCCAACGCGGCCACCAAGCTGGAGTACCCGTTTGAGTTTGAGCTGCGGGTGCGCTACGAGCTGCGCGGCCGCGTGCTCACGGTGGGCTGGCATGTGCGCAACCCTGCCGCGGCGGGCCACGACCTGCTGTTTAGCATTGGCGCGCACCCGGCCTTCAACTGCCCACTGCGGCCCGAGGCAGGCGAGCAGTTTGGGGATTACGCTTTCCACTTCGACCACCCCGTGACGCTGCGCCGCCAGCTGCTGAGCGGCGGCCTGCGCAGCGGCCAAACCGCGCCCGTGCTGGCCAATGAAGCCGCGCTGCCGCTCAGCTACGAGCTGTTTAAGGACGACGCGCTGGTATTCGACCATTTCGACTTCACCCGCCTCACCCTGCAAAAAGCCGACAAAACCGGCCCTTTTGTGCGGATGCAGTTCGCCGGCTTTCCCTACCTCGGTCTCTGGACCAAAGGCCCCGGCGCTAATTTCGTGTGCATCGAGCCCTGGCAGGGTGTGGCCAGCCCCGTAGGCCCGCCGCAGGAATTGAGCGAAAAGGAGGGCATCTTGACCCTGGCGCCCAGCCAGATGTTTGATGCCAGCTACTCGATTGAGATAGGCTAGCCCATTACTTCCTGAAAGACGGCCGTCAGGCTGAGCTTGCCAAAGCATCTTTACCGCTTCCTCCAACGGGGCGATAGAGATGCTTCGGCAAGCTCAGCCTGACGGCCGTCTTAATTGAATATAATCACGCCTCCACCGGTCGGCGGTTGTAATCGGGCTCCCAGTCGTTGATGGGGCGCGAGATGCCGGGCGGCAGGTCGATGTCGGGCAGGCCGGGGTCGTGGGGCTCGCCGCCGCCATCGTCGCCGCCCGAAGAGGGTGGGGGCGGCGGCGGCACACGCCGACGCTTCGGCATCACCAAAAAGAAGGTGAACACGGCCAGCAAAAAAACGGCGCAGAGAAGCTGGTGCATAACGAAAGGCCGATAGCGACGATACTAAAAGAGTGGGAGCGGGCCGCTTGTTTGCAACGCAAAGCCCCGGGCCCGCGTTGCGGCCCGCCGCGCTACGCTAAGATAACTGACCGCCAGCCAATCAGCCAAAAGCTAGCGGGCCGGGCCTGGCTAGCCCGCGCCGGGGCGTATCTTTGCGGCATGTTGAGGGGTGCTGACCGGGGTAAAACCCGGCCGGCTGAGATTACACCCATTGAACCGGAACCAGGTAATGCT
>Ga0160429_1000586_pt1 | contig 29008 bp, 27 predicted proteins | sample SolpanmetagenomR_FD_108199 | JGI IMG/M metagenome (GOLD analysis project Ga0160429, IMG submission 108199) | Solar panel surface microbial communities from Lawrence Berkeley National Laboratory, California, USA - R | ecosystem: Engineered > Built environment > Solar panel > Unclassified ... | reverse complement strand
AGAAAGTAAAAAGAAAAGAAAAGAGAAAAAAAAGAGAGGAAGAAGGGAGAAAGAAGAGAGGGAGTGCAGTTGGTGGGGGGGGGGGGGGAGGGGGGGGGGGGGGGGGTGGGGGGGGGGGGGGGGGGGGGGGGGGTTGCCCTTCATGGTAGTCCTCTGGGTGTTTCATGTGTATGAACATGCACATCGAAGGATTTGTAGTCTGATTAAAATTGAAGATTTACCAAAGAAGAAAATACATTCTCTACTCGCTGTTCATCACGATTGTCATATCACTCTACTCGTCGTTGACTGATGCGAACTTGTCGGTAATCCTTTGCAAAAGATCCTCGTACTTCTTCGAGACCTTCTCCTCGCCATCATCAGGAAGCTATCAGAGATTATTAGCAATCTGGAACACATCGGCGGTCCAAGATAGTGGCTTACCTCAAATTTCATGTCCCTCAAACCCTTCTGTAGATCAGCAGTGCTCTCCCTCAACTTGGCCCAGTTCTGGCCTTGTGAGATCGCTCTCTGTGCTTCATCGTGATATGCCATCATAACCTTCATCATCCAACTCGTCTTCCACAGTGGACAGAACTGGTCGTAATCACTGTATCCATTTTGTTGTAAAAAGTCCTCCTTGATCAGAGTTGCAATATCCAGGGTAATCTTATCACCGTCGCCCAAAGCAGACTTTCCGACAAGCTGAACGACTTGGTCCAACTCTTCGGAAGTAGAGAGCAGTTCTCTGATTCTGTCACGCAGACGAGGAAATTCTGGGTTGTTTTCCTCGTAGTACTTTTGCAGGGAAGTAGTGTACTTAGAGTAACTGACGGATGTGTTGACAGAGGGGAAATGCTTCCTTTGTGCGAGCTTCTTGTCAAGACCCCAGAAGACTTGCACAATACCGAGGGTGGAACTGGTGACTGGGTCGGAGAAATCACCACCTGGAGGACTGACGGCACCGACAATGCTGACACTTCCGATTCTGTCGGGGCTACCGAGAGCAGTGACACGACCAGCACGTTCGTAGAAAGAGGCGAGCTTGGCTCCAAGGTAGGCGGGATAACCTTGATCAGCAGGCATTTCACCGAGACGACCAGAGATTTCACGAAGAGCCTCAGCCCAGCGAGACGAGGAGTCTGCCATCATGGCGACGGCCTTACCCTGGTCCCTTATTTTTGTTAACATTAGAACGAAAAGGAATGACATAGATTACATACCTGAAGTATTCACTTATCGTAATACCAGTGTAAATGGAAGCCTCACGAGCAGCGACAGGCATGTTGGATGTGTTCGCGATCAAGCAAGTACGCTTCATGATGGGCTCCTTGCGGCCATCAACCTCGATGGAAAGCTAAAAAGGGTCAGCGTTTTGGTGCCTGGCCACTTTTCCAGGCCTACTCACCTCAGGGAAATCCATCAAGACTTCAGCCATCTCGTTACCACGCTCACCACATCCGACGTAGACGATAATATCACTGTTGGAGAACTTGGACACAGACTGAGAAATGACAGTCTTGCCACATCCGAAAGCACCAGGAATACAGACAGTACCACCTTGAACACTAGGGAACAGAGAATCGAGAACGCGCTGTCCAACAATGAAAGGCGAGTCTGATCCAAGCTTCTCTCCAGTAGGTCTTGGCACACGAACGGGCCAGTTGTGCATCATGCTGTAATCGTAGGTCTGGCCATTGAACTCAACCTCCAAGATCTTCTCGTCGACAGTGTAGCTTCCCTCTTCCGCAATCCACTTGATCGTTCCTCGTGCTCGTGGGGGTAACAGAATCTTGTGGTCGCTGAGCAATGTGTTTTCGAAGACACTACCGAAGACATCTCCTCCTGTAATGTGATCTCCCTCCTTCTTATCCGCACGCTTGAAGTCCCATTTGGTCGTCCTATTAAGCGATGGCACATCGATACCACGGGGAATATAGATACTCTTTGACTCGTCGAAAATACCCTTAAGAGGTCGTTGAATACCATCGTAAATCGTCTCCATAAGACCAGGACCTAGCTCGACGGATAAAGGCTTCTGTGTTCGTTCGACTGGGTCGCCAACAGTGACACCAGCAGTCTCTTCGTAGACTTGGATAGTTGCTTTATCTGCGTCGATTCTGATGACTTCTCCTACAAGCTTATCGTGGCCTACACGAACAAGCTCGTACATGGCACAACCAATCATGTTCTCGGCGACAATAACGGGACCAGAGACGGAGTAGACAGAACCCCAGAGGTCATCACCTCCTTCGAGGTCTTTGCGAGACTTGGAAGGCATTGCGGCTGATTGTTGAGAATTGAGATGGGGGGGAGGAATAGATATGAGACCAGTCGTGGAAGGTTGGACTGTGGCAGAGGATTGAAGGGCTTGGTCAAGAGTGATTGCGCAGGTCTTGCGTCTCTACAAAGTCAATTGAGAGGATTATATCACAAATGCAGCTCCAAATTGGGTTTTGTGGGGCTATCGCCACATGCGATATCAAGGAAAAAGGGGGGAGAGTAGTCAGGCATCGAAGATGTCTATTTCCATGTAGAAAGGCGGATTTGTCATGCATTGTTGCCCTTCATGAAGCTAGATGACGAATCTATGGCAATTCTGTCACTCCGCTAAGATCAAAGCTTATTTGTTGCTTCAACACCAAACCCACGCTTCTCCAGATCAGCAGCATCGTCCAAAGGATCTGGTCTGATTCCCTCCTCTCTGCGTTCACTCGCATCGTTGAGTGTCCTATATGCCAGTGCGTTCTGTTTGGACTCGTTGGGACCTTCTGATTTTCGTTGATAACCTCGAATCCTGGACATGTTATCAATATAGCTATTGGACCAACGGACGATGCAAACATACCTTGGGCCCTGGCCAGTCTTCGTGGGCAGCTCGGCCTCGTAGACGTCCTCAAACTTCTTCACCTCGATCTCAAACGTGCCTTCTTGGATAGTTCTTCTTATTCCTGCAAAGAAGTCATCCATGATCTTCAGATTGTGAATCTGTAGAAGTACCCATGCCAGCATCTCCTTCGCAGACAACAAGTGCTGTATATATGCACGATGGTGCTTTTGACATGCATAGCATCCGCACTTTGATGAGAGTGGTGAGACATCTGTCGCATGATCTGAAGTCCACATATCGATCCCCATAGCAAGACGCTTGTCCGGCTCGGCATGAGCTGGGAAAACAAAGTCCAGGGCAATACCAGCATCTGTAGCAGCGTTGACAAAGGGAATAGCGCATATGTCTGCTCCAAGCTGGATATCGCGCAGAACATCTTGTGGTTTTGATGCTTCGGTGAACGACATTCGTGGCAGATGAGCAAGGGGAGTGGGGACTATTGTGAATGAATCGGCCTCGTAGAGTGCAAACCCATCGATGTTCTCCTTGAGCTCATCTGCAAGCAATTCCAGGTATAAGTCCTGAGCCTCCCGATTTATCGGCAAGACGGGCACGAACAAACTCGGCCGCTGTCTGCTCATACTATTCGACTTAATATCTTTGTTGACATTAACCATATTTCTCGTCCAAGTTTCTGTTCTCGTAGTCATTTTCTGCATCCTTCTACTGCCAGCACTTTCACCATATGGCATGTCAGCCAAGCCGACAATAATGTCGGGGCTAAGCTTGTGTACATAGTCGACATAGCCTAAATTCTCTAACATTGAAAATCCTACACTAGTCGATACGGGCAATGCTGTGGGCGTGCTAGACATCGGACACACAACAGGTGGCAATCGTCGAGGCCCAAGGATGGTCAGGTACTCATCCGGAAGTGCTGTGAAGTGTCGTAGAGCTTCCGGATCTTGCTCTGCCATCTGGATGATTACCGGCTTGGGTCTTGCTGGTGTCCTTTCGAGGACTGAGCAATACAGATAACGAGTTAGTAGCACCTCATGCACGATACAGGTTTGGCTTTATGCTCTTACAATCTTCCAAGGCAAGATAAACGCCTTTCAAATTAGTGTGCTTGGCCATGACATCCTGCGAAAGATGTGGAACTGCGCCACGACTACTGATGGCAACATAATGAGGTGATGGTATCGAAGTATGATCAGGACTATGTAGAAGGCCGTGTCTTGCAGAAATCGTCGAGCTAGAATCAGATCTTGATAAGACCTCGAACGAGAGGCGAGCGCGTTTCATGCTAATCACTGTGTATTCATGCTATCACTGCAATATCAGCACATTATTGTCCTTGTATCTATCTCCTCGATGAAGAAAGATGGAGAGATTTAGAACAAGAGAGATCTGACACACTTGAAAATGATTAGTAATCTCTAACCCTAACACGCCTAACTTCATCGACAAAAGGAGAGCGTCTCCCTTCGACAGACACAATGGCAGCTGCCACGAGAGGAAGTCTGATCGTCTTCGAAGGGCTCGACCGAGCCGGGAAAACCACACAATGCAATAAACTGGTGAACAACCTAAGGGCAAAGGGTCGAGATGTGAAGGCTATTCGATTCCCAAGTATGTCTATATCCTATGTATAATCGATTTGCCTGGAGTCTGACCGTTCCTCCTGCAGACCGCAGTACTCCCATCGGTCAATTGATTGACAGCTACCTCAAGAACCAAAGCCAGCAGGAAGACCATGTCATTCATCTGCTCTTTTCCGCTAATCGTTGGGAAGCTGCGTGAGTACTTGGCGTACTTAACCTCCTATGACTAAGCTGATACACGAGAAGTGCCGAGATCACGAATGCCATCAGCAAAGGCATCGACGTCGTGGTGGACAGATACTATTACTCGGGCATCGTATATTCGGCAGCGAAGCAGAACCCAGCATTAACGCTGGAATGGGCTCGGAAGCCCGATGAGGGATTACCTAGGCCTGATATCTGTGTTTACCTCACTATCTCTCCTGAAGAGGCTGCGAAGAGAGGTGGCTTTGGCGAGGAGCGGTATGAGAAAAAGGACATGCAGGAGCGTGTCCGTAGTCTGTTTAGCGAATTACGGATGCATGCCGAAGGCGATGAAATTATTGAAGTCGATGGCGGAGCATCGTTGGATGATGTTGAAGCTGCTGTACTCGAAGCCGTTCAGGCTCGTATTGAGGACGTGGTCAAGTCAGGAAAGCCACTCCGCCTCGTCGAACTTTGGTGACGTGAATTGGCTTGAAGTGGTATGTTCCTCAATTGGTGTATCTCTTTTCATTCCAGCACGTTCTCGATATCGTCCCACTCACTATTTGGGATCATGGTCGCTATGACTTTGGCCGGACTCTGGGCTGCTACGACTGCTTTTGCTCGTTGGTTGACCTTCACAGATAAAGGCACATCTATAGATGAGTCGCTGTGGTCTGAGTCGTCATCTATAGCAGGCACTGCTATAGCGTTTCCGTTGTCGTCGTGCTCTTGATAGACGAGTTCATCTTCCTCATCTTCAGCATCCTCATCGTCCTCGTCGTCGTAGACATCAACGGCTGCGTCCTTGCCTTTCCTGGTTTTTGGTTTGAGCATTTTCTGCACGAGTTCGGAGCCTCTTGTGCGCAAACTCAATTCTCGAACAAGTTCTGACCACTGGAGCTGGCTTTGACATTGTGGGCATTGACCTCGTACCGGCAATATCGTCTCCGCTTTGGGCTCGAGCCTTAGAAAGTGGTTTGCAAGGCATGCGAGATGGGAAGTCATGCGGCATGTAGTTGTCGGACAAACCAGAATGGCATCAGCAGCATTGTCTAATGCATTCGAACAGACAGCGCAATGCGAGGCTGGATTCTGTGAGAGAATGTTATCCAATTTCTGGACGTAAGCTGTCATAGATTTGTAGTCTAGTTCCAGTGCATGAATGCCATTTTGATCGATTCCTTTCGTTACTCCTGATTTTGCAGATGATTCAGGCTGGTCGTTTGCCGTCGAAGTTGTGGAAATAGCGGCAGTAGCGAAGTCGGTGACAATAGACAGAGTAGGACTCAGCGAGCCCAAGGTCTTCTTGCACATTCTTCCCCATGCCTTGTACACATCTTCTGCAAAGAAGTGTAGGGTCAGTGGCCATCTCGCAAAGCTCTTAACTCGCAGGAGTAAGTGAAGGTTTGAGAGTTTGTCGTTGAGTGAGTCGCGAGGGCGCTTGATCCGTTTCCGAGCGCGACCTGTTTTGGTTGAGAAGGTCTGCACTGTGTGTCTAGCGGTGATACGCTCCTCGGTCGGAATATGACGCGTAAGATGGGTGTTTTGGAGTGACCATTCGAATTGTAGGGCCGCGATTTTGCTAGGAAATCCGCTGACAATCGCTGCCATTTCCCAAGGTCGCACTTTGTCTCTCGAAGTACGAACTGCTCCACCTTTGGCCAGTCCATTATGCTGACGTAGTCGGCGCGGAGGATGAGGCGTGCTACCAACATATAGAGAGGAATGTCTCACGGTGGACCGCAGTATGTACACCTGATAATAGGTCAACATGCAGATTCACGTCAAGCAGGTATTTGTGTCAGCTCACGCAATAGAATGGCGGTATTGGACGGTCCATAATCGCAACACAGAAGTGCGGCTACAACTATGGTGTAGGTCTTGTTATTTTTGCTCGATTGGTTACATAGTTTCACGTCTGTTGTTGTTGTTGTTGATCATGATCGAGAATCAACACCACACCGAGTGAGGGGCGTCTTCACATGCCACTACCTTACATGTAATTATACACTCGTATCAATTCTAATTAGCTTGTAGGAGCTAGATGACAATGTTACTAGAGGGGCATTCTTCACAGGAATGAAAGTGGAACATGCTTGAACGAGACATACGACAACTATGTATCAGTCTGTAACACCAATTTTGACGCAAGGTGTTTCTCTTACGTGCGCCTGATAAGCCGAGCCTAGACCCTATCTCCGAACAGGGCTGGCATTGCTCTTTCCATCATTGACATTACTTTCTTCCTTCAGTACTTGTCCTCTCTTCTGCAAGACATTTCTGTTTCAGGATGAGACTGCGAACAATATTTAACCTCTGATAGACAATTCGACTGCGACATCACACCAAAAACAGGGACATGCCCTCGTCTCGGACTTGGTTCTTGGCGCAAGACATATAGTGTCACTCTTCATATATGTGCCGCCGACCACTCATATCCACCGCCCCGTCGCTTCCCCCTCATTCACCACAAGCATACTATAATCTCAGCATCGCATCCTCCCACAGAGCCTTATATCGATCGTCCTGCGCCAATAACTGACGACTCCACAATGGTTGCTGTGCCTGCAGCTGGAAATGCTCGTCCAGCTGCTTCGAGTGGCATGCATGGCAGCAGCATAACAGTAAAACCGGCTAAACTAGCCAATGGAGGCATCCCACGAGCGATTGTCCCACTCAGCGCACGCAAAGCAGAACGCCTGGATCTCAATACGGTAGAACGAAGAGGCAGGCCTTTCAGTGTAGAAGAACCAGCACCAAGAACACACATCAATGGAATACCGGAGGCACCCACATTTCGACCAAGTGAAGAACAATGGAAAAATCCGTTCGCATATCTAAAGAGCATCGAAGCACAAGGCAAGAAATATGGAGTCATCAAGATCATTCCACCCGACTCCTGGAACCCAGATTTTGTTATTGATACTGAGGTGAGCTCTAAGTCATCACGACCCTACGCAAATTACTAACTTAATTTTGAAGCGATTTCATTTCAAAACGCGCAAGCAGGAACTGAATTCTGTAGAAGGAGGTATGTGTAGTTTTCTATCTCGAATGAGGATGATCGCAGTTGACCATATCCAGGCACTCGCGCGAACATGAACTACCTTGATCAGTTACAGAAGTTCCACAAGCAACGTGGTGCCACTCTAAATCGCTTCCCCAGTGTTGATAAACGCCCATTGGATTTGTACGAACTTAAGAAATCTGTAGAGCGCCGTGGTGGTTTCGAGCTTGTCTGTAAGACGAAAAAGTGGGCAGAAATCGGAAGGGACCTTGGGTATAGTGGCAAGATCATGTCCTCGCTGTCGACGTCCTTGAAAAACTCATATGCCAAATGGCTCGAGCCGTATGAGCAGTGGCTGCTCGGTGCAAAGCCGAGTGTACAGTTTCAATTGGAACAGGAACGCGGTGGACCATATGGAACGCCATCACCAGCAGCGTCTCCTCCAAAAAGGGACATTCCCCATACACCATCAAGCTTGTCGCGTGAATCGCCGACCATTCGCGCTTCACAGGCACTTAATGCATCATTGGCAGGGGAACCAGAAAACACACCCACACCACTTATCCCACCCGCCATGCCAGCTATGCTAACAGGATTTACTGCTGTCAACGCAGGTGGCTGGACACCTGCGAATGCCCCATCATTCACACCAGTCAACCTGACTCCGCTCAATCGCGAAACTCCGACGCTACCAACTCCAAGCGAGGCCCCTCGACTTCAGACGCCCACCTCACAGACCAATCGCAGTGTTTCTCGTGATTTGAAGAGGCCTCTGGATGGCGATGGCGAGTCCGACGGCTCTCCGGACGGTGAAGGCAGCGGTCGTCGTAGCAAGCGTATCAAGAAAGCAGGACCACCAACAGTACTGGGTTCTCAGATGATGCAACCACGATTGAACTCAGCATGTTCATTTTCTTCTCGTGAGCGCGCTAACCTCAAACCAGGTGACTTCTGCGAGCTCTGTGGTAGAAGTGACGACGATCCAAAGATCTTACTGTGTGATAGCTGTTTCAACGGATACCACACCTATTGTCTGGATCCACCGCTCAAGGCTGTTCCAGAAAATGATTGGCATTGCTCGAAATGTTTGGTTGGCACAGGAGAGTTCGGCTTCGAAGAAGGTGGTATCTACTCCTTGAAGCAATTTCAAGAAAGAGCGCGTCTTTTCAAAGATCACCACTTTGCATCAAAAATGCCGCGTGATCCCGGTACTGATGCTCCCATGACTGTTACAGAAGAAGAAGTTGAGAAGGAGTTCTGGCGACTGGCATCAAACATCATGGAAACTGTGGAGGTCGAGTACGGAGCTGATATTCACTCAACAACACATGGCAGTGGTTTCCCAACTGTGGAAAAACAGCCGCGAAATCCTTATTCTTTGGATCCTTGGAATCTGAATGTCCTTCCTCTCGACAAGGAATCGCTATTTCGATATATCAAGACAGACATCTCTGGCATGACTGTGCCTTGGCTATACGTTGGGATGTGTTTTTCCACCTTTTGCTGGCATAACGAAGATCACTACGCATATTCGGCAAATTATCAGCACTTCGGAGCGACTAAGACGTGGTATGGCATTCCAGGTGAGGATGCCGCTCGGTTCGAAGATGCTATGCGCGCAGCGGTACCGGATTTGTTCGAATCACAGCCTGATCTTCTCTTCCAACTGGTCACCCTACTCCCGCCTGATCAACTGAAGAGCGCTGGCGTCAATGTCTATGCCGTCGATCAAAGGGCTGGACAGCTCGTCATCACATATCCTCAGGCGTATCATGCTGGGTTTAATCATGGTTTCAACTTCAATGAGGCTGTGAACTTCGCCCCCTATGACTGGGAACCTTTTGGCCAATCTGGTATCGAACGACTTCGAGACTTTCGTCGCAATCCATGCTTTTCACATGACCTCCTACTAATGACAGCTGCTTCGGCGAAAGACATCTCAATACAGACTGCAATATGGCTGTCGCCTGCCCTCGACAGAGCGCTCGAGCGTGAAAAGGCCCTTCGTCAATACTTCGACGATCGCTCCAGCGATTCTGTCTTTCTGTGCGAACCACTCCCTTTTGGTACAAAGCAAGACAGCCTGAATCTCAACTATAGTCAAGTAATAGAGACTGAAGATGCGCGTGAAGAAGACTACGTGTGCGACTACTGCAAGACTTATAGTTATCTTTCTCGCTGGACTTGTGGAAAGAGTAAGAAAGTGGCTTGTCTCGACCATATTGGCTACGTTTGCTCGTGCGTCTCGGCTGAAGGAGATCAGCACGTAAAGTATATCCGCTATCCTACGATTGAACTTGAACAGGTTGCACAAAGAGTGAAGGACAGGGCACATCTGCCTCAAGTTTGGACAGAGAAGTTCAGAGGCCTTGTGGAGGATACTCCCAAGCCATCATACAAGGCTTTGAAGTCTTTACTCACAGAAGGTGAGCGCATTCCATGGAACCTACCACAATTACCCGACCTGAGAAAATTTGTTGAAAAGTGCAATGAATGGGTCGACGAAGCCCAGGTTTACATCACGCGCAAGCAACAAAGCCGTCGTAAGAGTGAGAAAGTTTCTCGTAAGGCCAGCCTCGCCAAACTTGCCGAAGCTGAGGAGAAAGAGAAGGAGATGCGAAACTTGATTAATATCAAGAGACTCCTGAAAGCAGCGGATCACATTGGCTTCGAGTGCTCCGAAATCCAGGTGTTGCAGGATCGTCTCGACGCAATCACTGAATATCAAGAGAAAGTACAGAAGTCATTATTGACAATCGCCGATGCTAAGCCGGTAGATCTCGAAGAGCTGATCGAGGTTGGTAAGAGTTATCAACTGGATATTCCCGAAATTGAGCAACTCGAGCGTATACTGAAGCAGATACAATGGCGCGAAAATGCAAAGTCAAAAGTTGCAGGTAGGACGCTGCAAGAAGTGGAGAACCTCATCAATCAAGCCGGCGAAATCAACGTCCCTGAGCAGAATGAAGATCTTGTCTCGCTGAAAGAGCAGAAGCAGCATGGCGAAGCATGGGAAGAAAAGGCCAAGACGTTGTTGGCTATGGATGAGATCAACTTCGCCCAGCTAGAATCGTTTGCCGCACAAGCTGCAGAGCTGCCAGTGTCCAGGGAGACTCTCACAGCGGTAGATGCAATATTGCGCAAACAACGAGAACTACAAGAATTGATTTTTTCACTGGTAGCCAAAAGTCAGAGCCCAGACTTCCGCCAACGACCAGGTTACAAGGAGGTGAAGACTGTGATGGAGTCACTGGCAGATCTCAACAGTAAACCTGCTGGTACTGCGGATCTCGAGAAAGAGCAAAAGCGACATGAAGACTGGATGAGGCGTGGAAAGAAACTTTTTGGCAAGTCTAATGCACCCCTGCACATTCTGCTGCAGCATATGGAGCTTGTAGAGAGCCACAACAATGCTTGCTTCAATCTACTTGATCGACCCAGAGGTCCAGTCGAACCACAATCTCGCGAGCACACACCTGAAGATGGTATGGCTGGACAGTCGAGCTCCAGTCGGGATGTGTTTTGTTTGTGTCGAACACCTGAGGCAGGTTTGATGATTGAGTGCATCAACTGTCACGAATGGTACGTATATCGTACTAACACGCTTGATAATCCAACAGCTAATATGTTCCAGGTATCACAGCAAGTGTCTTAAAATCGCTCGTGGAAAAGTTAAGGAAGACGACGATTTTGTCTGTCCCATCTGTGACTGGCGTGTCAAAATTCCACGGGATGCGCATCGCCCCAAGCTGGAAGAACTTACATCTTGGCAGTCCGAGCTGCAAGGTCTACCTTTCCAGCCAGAAGAGGAGAAATGTCTCACGAGCATCATCGACACAGCGCAAGCCTTCCGGGAGTATCTCGCGCCATACACAACCTCGACATCTGGAATGATGTCAACTATTGAGGAAGTACCAACACAGCGGTTTTATTTGCGCAAGCTAGAAGGTGCCGACGTTCTACTGGCTTACGAGAGTAACTTCTTCCGACAAGAGCTGCATAGACTCGATCCGCATGCCCCAGAGGCGCCTCCTATCTTACAAGAGTCGCACAGCACGCGAAAGCCTCGTCCCACAAAGCAGCAGAAGCTCATGGCTGCACATGGTGTGGAGACTCCCGAGGAGCTGCCGGAACACTTGCGTACCAAACCTTCCCGTGGTAAGAAGAAATCTTCTGAAGAACGAGCATCGAAGACATCAGATGCTCCGGGCGCAGGCAGTAGCGCTACCAAGGCAAGAAACGCTACACCACAACAGTTGAACTTTAGAGCTCCGATCACCTCGGTTACGTATCCGGTGAAACACCCACAGCACGGCTCAGCACAACCACATTTGACCCAGACATCACCATCCGAGTTGACACCAGGAGGCTTCAGCAATCCTTATCGACCTTCGGCAACCGCCACAAGCTTACCGGCCATCGGCTCTCCTCCTGCTTTTGGCAAAGGTATCACCGCATCCCCACCCAGGCAGGCAGCAGCACTAGACTACTCAAATGGGCTCGAAATGCCAAGCATGCCATGGCTTGAGACACAAGATGCTCGTAACCGACAGCCATATGATCCTTATGGAACCGCTGACAATGCTCATACGAGTAATTTCGACAGCATGTTCGCCGATTTGACCAATGCAGACGACGGGCACGATGGAAGAAGCAACGCTTCTGCTGGCAATGTCGATCCTGCTCTTCTGCTGTAAGCTTTATCAACAGCGAGGTTATTGCAGCGGAGTTATGCAGTATGATTATGAACAAAATTGGGATTAGACAATGGAATTTTTACTTTTTACTAGGTGGCGTTTGATACATGGCTGTTCTAATTAGCTTTTTACTTGTATTTGCATTTAGCGAGGGCGGTCAGCATCGATCAGGTAGACGTCGATCGGAGGTCGTGCGTTTTCAGCATGTAAACTTAGTGTACTACTCATCAATGTGAACCTCATCACTCCCGACTTCGAAGCCGGTCTTTGGTAAGCTTGCTCGTCCTGCACAGAACCCCCTACGTTAATGCCAAGACATTCGTTATAATCTGGGGAGGCAACTTTTTGGAGGTGCTCCAGTGACTCGAACGTCGACGACAACAACTTTACACATCCCAATATGCTGTCAAGTAAAGGACTGCGGACGGGTGTGCCTGCTGCACTGCGGCGACCAGTCCAGTCACGACAGGTATGCGCAACAACCTGACCATCATTGTGGTCAATGCTGATCTTTTAGTTTTCGGCGAAACCATCATTGTCTCAAGCACATTGCACATCACCTCTCATACGATCAAGTCCCTTCACTTCGCAGCGGCCAGCATGGCAACAGATCTATCGACGAGCCATTCCAAACCAACCCACGAAACAACCATCGCAAGCACGCTTCCTATCCTCATCCACATCCACAGAAACAGGCCCATACAACACCCCACTACCATCACCCGACACTTTCGCATCTCCCACATCCTACACCCAAGAATCTAGCGAACTCCTCCGCGACACTTTCGGTGGCTCCAGTCCTCCTGATGTATGGTACTCTGGGTACCTGAAAGAGATGGGTCTCGACTTCGGATGGGGCACGTCTAGCATGGTCGAATATCTCTTTGAGAATCTACACATCTTAACTGGCTTTTCCATTGGTGGCTCCATCATCGCCTCCGCAGCCATCATCCGTTTATGCACATTCCCTCTCATCATCGCCTCCTCCAACAATGGTGCTAAACTATCTGCCCTTCGCGATGTCACAGAACCAATACAAGCGCGCATGCGTGCGGCGTCAAAGAAACAAGATCAGATGGAGCTACAGTTGTGTCGTCAAGACATGCGCAAGGTGTATCAATCTGCGAATATTCAGTTGTGGAAGACCTTTTTGCCTTTGGTGCAGATCCCTATTGGTTTTGGATTCTGGAGAGTCACGAGGAATATGGCGGATCTGCCTGTGCCAGGCATGGAGTCGGGAGGTTTTTTGTGGTTTGAGAATTTGATCTGGCCTGATCCGTATTTTGTGCTGCCTTTGGCGACGGGGTTGCTGCAACATCTGGCTATCAGAGTGAGTAATCTTCCTATTACTGTAATTGGCACATTCAGCGAGGAAGTCTTGCTAATATATTTCCTATCAACAGCTTGGCGGTGATGCAGCAACAAATGCGGCTACGCAAGGTCTTCGCAAGTTGATGATGTACGGTTTACCTATTCTTGCAGTAGGCTTCACATCATTCGCTCCTGCTGCGGTACAACTATCCTTCACAGTTGCTGCAGGCTTCTCCATCATGACCAATCTTCTTCTCCGCCAACCAGCTTTCAGAGCCTTCTTCAAGCTCGCACCGCGGGTCAATCACACACCGAAGCCGACCCGCCCAGTATCACCATACAAAGGGACAATCACAGTATCTGGCCGCGCAAAATCACAAGGTCTCTACACTCCTGCTTCAGCGTCTGTACGATCTGCTAGTAGCACGGCTGGAACTGCGGATGCTGGAGCGAGGAAGAGGTTCAGCATAACGCAACCAATCACAGACGCGTGGAAGTCAGTTAACGAGTACATTGGTGATGTGATGCCAGAGGCAAAGGGCAAGGCAAACTCGAACATTAGCAAGGCAATGAGCAAGAAAGCGAATGATTATGAGAAGATGAGGAAGGCAGCTATAGAAAAGGATAAGTGGCAATGGGAGGATGCGCAGAAAGCTGAGATGGCTGCCAAAAGACGAAGGCGGTAGTCTTAATCAGTAATCTGTATCATGAACATGTACACTATGCTGCATTTACACTGAGAAGCGTCGTGATTACTGTACTGTATTTCTCAAGCTCTCCAAACCAAATCCCCCGCAAAGATCCCTGAATCGTCATTGCAACAACAACAAGTGGTCTCGTCTCCGCCTCCAGCTTCATACGCATCTTCTATAATTTCACCAGACGCGCGTCTCCCTAGATCTTGCTGCCTTGAATTTACCCTCGCAGCTTTGATATTCAAGTCCTGACTGCACTATCGTCTTGCGCAAGTCCTGCGACATTGACGCTTATCACAACCAACACTATCAACACAATCGCCAGTCATGGCTGCAACATCAGCAACTCCATCGTAGGTACGCTGCTATTGAGCATGAGTCGTATGCATCTGACGAAGAATCCAGGATCAACGTGAACGACCCGGGCTTGATCACCCTCGTGAACAAACTGCAAGATGTCTTCACAACTGTTGGAGTATGTGAACAATAACTACAGTAGTAGAAGCTCAACAATTAAGACTAAGTCAGGTGCAAAACCCCATCGATCTTCCCCAAATCGCCGTCGTAGGATCACAATCCAGTGGAAAGAGTTCAGTATTAGAGAACATTGTCGGTCGAGATTTGTAGGTCGAGATTACCAGCTTCAAACACAGTACATGAGCTCATACCTCCGGCTAGTCTTCCTCGTGGTACTGGTATTGTCACACGTCGCCCACTCATCTTGCAACTCATCAACCGCGCCTCCGCGAGCAAAGCAACAACCAATGGAGCACCGGCAGAAGAGCTGATAACAACAGATAAAGAGTCGAACGTCGATGAATGGGGAGAATTTCTGCACATTCCAGGCCAGAAGTTTCACGACTTCAACAAGATTAGAGAGGAAATTGTCAAAGAAACAGAGGCAAAGACGGGTCGTAATGGTGGTATTTCACCTGCGCCAATCAACCTTCGCATTTACTCGCCAAATGTCCTCACACTTACACTGGTTGATTTGCCTGGTTTGACGAAGGTGCCAGTTGGTGATCAGCCGAGGGATATTGAAAAGCAGATTAAGGATATGGTGTTGAAGCAAATTTCAAAGCCTAATGCGATCATTCTTGCGGTCACAGGAGCGAACACTGATTTGGCAAACTCGGATGGTCTGAAATTGGCAAGAGAAGTAGATCCTGAAGGACAGAGGACGATTGGTGTTCTGACAAAGGTTGATCTTATGGATGAGGGTACAGATGTTGTCGATATCCTTGCTGGTCGTATCATTCCTCTCCGACTTGGATATGTACCTGTGGTGAACAGAGGTCAGCGAGATATCGAGAACAAAAAGGCGATCAATGCTGCGCTAGAACACGAAAGGCAATTCTTCGAGAACCACAAGGCGTACAGGAATAAGGCAGCATACTGTGGTACACCATACCTTGCCCGAAAATTGAATCTAGTATGTGACGTGAGTAATGGGAGGTTGAAGTAGAAGCTAATTAAAACTACAGATCCTCATGATGCACATCAAACAAACACTACCTGACATTAAAGCTCGCATCTCCTCTTCATTACAGAAATACAGTCAAGAACTAGCATCACTCGGAGACTCTTTACTTGGCAACAACGCCAACATCGTCCTCAACATCATCACCGAGTTCAGCAACAACTACCGAACAGTGCTAGAAGGAAACAACCAGGAGCTGTCAAGTATGGAACTGTCTGGAGGTGCCAGAATCAGTTTCGTTTACCACGAACTATATTCAAATGGTGTCAAAGCAGTGGATCCTTTCGAGCAAGTCAAGGACGTTGACATTCGCACTATCCTGTACAACTCTTCCGGTTCTTCACCAGCTCTGTTTGTGGGTACTGCCGCTTTCGAAGTCATCGTCAAACAGCAAATCAGAAGACTGGAAGAGCCCAGTCTAAAGTGTGTGTCTTTGGTGTATGACGAGCTTGTAAGAATCTTGGGTCAATTATTGGGCACGCAACTGTTCAGAAGATATCCTCAACTGAAAGAGAAGTTCCATATGGTCGTTGTCAACTTTTTCAAGAAGGCAATCGACCCGACGAATAAGCTTGTCAAGGATATGGTGAACATGGAAGCTTGCTACATCAACACCGCTCACCCCGACTTCATCAGTGGTCAAAGAGTATGTCCAAGAATCCAACCATATCACCAACCCCAACTAACGTATTATTCCCAGGCAATGGCAATTGTCAACGAGCGCTACATGGCAGCACGGCCCGTTCAAGTCGACCCCAAAACTGGCAAGCCTATCCCAGCCTCGTCCATCCCACCACGACCGGCTACACCTACACTGGACGGCGTTGGGGAAGCTGGAAGTGGTTTCTTTGGAAGTTTCTTCGCCAGCAAGAATAAGAAGAAGCTTGCGGCCATGGAGGCACCACCACCATCGCTCAAGGCAAGCGGAACATTGAGTGAAAAAGAAAGCCAGGAAGTTGAAGTCATTAGTACGTTCCTATTCCCTCGTCTTACTCACCACCATCTTTCACCCCGACACCAATCACAACTTTCCGAATTGTAAATGTATATGAACTCAACCCAAGCTAACCAATATGTGCCAACAGAACTACTTATAACATCCTACTTCCGAATCGTTCAACGCACCATGGTTGACATGGTCCCCAAAGCCATCATGCTTACGCTCGTCCAACTCACAAAGGATGAGATGCAGCGAGAGTTGCTGGAACAGCTTTATAGGACGAATGAGTTGGATGAGCTGCTCAAGGAGAGCGAGTACACGATTAGGAGGAGGAAGGAGTGTCAGCAGATGGTGGAGAGTTTGGGGAGGGCGCAGGAGATTGTTAGTCAGGTGCAGTAGTGGATGTGGAAGAGGGGTGGCGATAGTGCGTTGAGGATGAGGGTGTGGTAGTGTGGTGGAAAGAATTGTGAGTGAATGGGCAGGTTGATCAGTTTGTTTGAGCTTCGTCCGCACTGTGGCGTCTTCGATTATCTCGTTGGAGCATGAGTATGCTACGTGCTCCTCGATGCGCGGCTGAACGACTGCGAAGTAAACAAGGTATGGTATAGTAGATAGAGCAGCAGCTTGTTTGTGTCGAAAGTATATGCACTGGACTGGGCTGGGCACAGTATGAATATGAAATTGATGACTAGGAATGCAGATGAGTTGATGGGAAGATGTCTGCTCTGCTTTTTTACGAAATCACTGCGTGTATCACAAAAGCTCGTTTGAAAAATATACCTTAGCTGCACCGACAGACATGCAGGATCAGTCTCTGTTTCACTGCATATCCATATCGACTTTATTATAATTGTTGCGTTTAAAACTATCCTCCCATCAATAGACAGAATAAGAAGAAGGATTGGATATTCCACACGATGCAATAAGGATTCGATTGCTGACGAGATCCGAGATCATGGCATTTTGAGATGTCGAAGCCGGTGAGAAGAGATCTAGGTACACAGTGTTTGTTTTTGGTGAGATAGTGCCTTTGCAGATCTCAATTAGTGAGGATTTGGGATGAATCTTGTGTTTGTCAATGGTTTCATGCTTAGATAGTCTGCGTAAAGTGTGCCCTATCTCTTCTCCGTCATGCTCATGCTCATGGTATCAGAATCTTTCCCAAACTCCAGTTATATGCATATGATCTCTTCCCACTAATATTCGCTCATTATCAATCCTCCAACAGCACACCACCAATATCCCTACCCTACCCTCCCTCCACACCTAATCCATCAACCAAGCCCTCTGCTTCGTCTCCTTCCTCTTCCTCTGCCTCTCCTTCAACTCCTTCAATTCCTTCTTACTCAACTTCTGGCCCTGCCTTTCCGCCTTCAAACTCCTCCCACCATGCGAATTCGCCGCTTGATCGACATCGAAAAACGCATTCATTTGGCGCTTGCTCTTGGCGTCGTCGTTGAAGTTTTCGGGCGCGAGCACGGCGTTGTTTTGGAATCGGCCGGTGAAGCGGTTGAATGTTGCTGTTGCGGCATAGCCGGGGTCGGAGGAGGGGAGGGATGGAGAGGGATTGGACGGGTCGAGGGAGGACGAGGGGTCCGGGAGGGGGAGTTGGGCGTAGTCGGCGGTGGGGTCGTAGTCGCCATGGATGGCGGGGTTGTAGCGGCCTGCTGCGCCTGGTGTAGTGTCTGCTGCGCTTGCTGTTGTGGTTGCGTTGGGTACGGTGGTATTAGGGAGGAGGCGAGGATTGTCCCATTGTGATTTCTGAGTGAAGCGGTTGTAGAAGTAGTAGGTTTGTGCCGCGTTGTCCCAGATGGGTTCCCAGCCGTCGTCGATGGTTGGAGGGAGCAGAGCTGTGGATAGTGGGAGTGGTTCGTTGGGTAGTGGTGGTTGTGAGTGATTGGAGGAGGTGTGGTCGCTGGTGGGTGGTTCTTCGTTGGGGAGAGGTGGTGGGCCTTCGTCGTCGGTCACTTGGCCTTCTTCTACGTCGGAGTTGGGAGATGAGCCCTGCTTTGCTTGTTTGGGTATGCGTGAGGAGGTTGATGGTGAGGAGATTGTGGTGGTTGTGGTGGGTGCTTCGTTCAAGTTGGGATCTCCGGGCTTCTCCTGTTCGATGGGCCTGGCGATTGGTTCTTGCGGCTGGGTGTGAGGGATTGGCAGTGACTCTTCTGGCTCCGTGGAACGCTTGCGCTTATTCGAGGTAGTCTGGGAAGACATGTTGTGCTAGTAGGCAGAAACTAGATATTATGATTAGCTTTCGCGAGCTCTTCACAAGAGATGACGGTAATGAAGCACATTCGAGTCACGTCAGGCAGGGCAAGCAATGAGGCAGTCGAGTGGGTGTTACTGATAGTCGAGTAGCGATGGGCTAGATGGAATATGTTGTGATTATGTAGAGAACTATCGAGAATGACGACCACAACACCGTGGGGTAAAAGTGAACGGAAAAGGTACTCGATTTTCTGACTACCCTTCTAAGTTCTTAACTGAATGGTATGATATTCTATGAAGCTTATGATACTGATGACCGAGTATCCGTACGAACGAGGAACTCTCGGTACGCTGCGTCCTGTCGACGACCGGCGCAGATTGGAATACCTCGAGGACCCTGTCAGTTCTCTGGGCCGCCATGTCTCTTACCGTGATATGGCCGAAGTCCATCTCAATCAACATCCTCAAGCTTGCATGCGAGGCTTCCCCGACTTGATCTTCGTTGAGCCGTCCGTCACAGCTGCCGAGGTTCTCTGCTGAACGAGTATGCAGCATCCTGACGTTCTGGTTCAGCAGGAGTTCAATGCAACCTGTTGACGGGCTCCATGATCCCTTCGTGGAATGATCCATCTCTTGCTGGTTGTCGCTATCCTGTCCTGTCCCAGTCGTCGATTGACCGATCTGCTGGTTGTAGCAATACCTCGTGTGTATTCATTTCCCATTATGTCTGGTGCACTCATTCACTGTTCAGCATCTGCCGATACGTCCATGCTTTTCACCCCATCCTCGACGTCTTCCATATTCGATCCTTGTTCGTCGACATCCATACTTGAACCCTCCCTAGTATCCGTGACGCCGGCGCTTGCTCCTAGCTCAACATCTGCATCATCCATCGCTCCTAATAGATATGTGACGACATCCTCTTTGTTAGCAGTTTCGGCCTCGAAAGCGGCATCATGACCGGCGTTGTTCTTCATCGTGAGATATGACGAATACTCTTCTTTACTTGTGTTGGATTTTAATGCCTCGAGGATGCTCTTGACGATCGGTAGGTGGCCATTCATAGCTGCATAATGTAGGGGCGTATTGCCGGATGCATTTTGGCGCCGCAGAAGTGCTGTTATTGTAGTAACTGGCGAAGATGTTGTCATCATGGTAAGGATATATGTTATTACTTCTACACAAACGTATTAGTAATGCCACAGTTTGGGGGATGAGATCAAGAGCAAACCTTGATGGCCATTCGCGCAAGCATAATGTATCACAGTGTTCCCAGTCGTTTCATCAATAGCACTAGAAAGGAGAGAGGATGGAGTACTATCATTTTGCGATGCTAGTGTAGCCAGATCTGCTTCGAGAGCGTCCTTGTCGCCGACACGGGCAGAGTAGAGCAAGTCATCGATGGTGTCTTCATCCAGCGACACATTTGATTGTTGTTTTGACATGGTTTTAGATGCGTTTCAAGATGATGGTGGTTTCAGGGAAAGTTTCAATCATGTTGCCCGCCAAGGACGAACATGTGCGACCGGGATTAAGTTTAAGCATGGCTCGCCCCTGCATGGCGCGAACGAAACGTGCGAACAGCCGAGCACCACGCTTAAGATGCTAGTTCTAACGTCCTTGATAGGGTTGTATTTCTGAGGCTTCGCGGTAGCTTGTCGTCAGACTGGACTGAGCTCTTTGGACGGCCCCTAGTATATCGATCACGCTACGTCGCCTCCATCGGTCAGGAGACTCAGAGGACAAATCAAAGTGTGGCCACTAGTTCGCCGGCACCTTCCGACTCATAGGCGCGCTACCCCGGCCGATTGACAAGCTCGACTTATCGCGATACCTGTTTCAACCAGATCCCTCCTCTGTGCCATCTCAATTGCAATTGCCAAAGGACTGCACTGGTCGCGGCGGCTTCGTATAAGCCATCATGGGCCTCTTCAAGCGTTCAAAGAGCAGTGACACATCAGCATCGCTCAAGGGCAACACCAACTACGATAGAAGTTTAGACCAGCGTAGCAATGGTGCAAGAAGTGGCTCAACTCCAGCAGCATCGCGCCCTACGAATGGCCAGAGTCAGACAAGACCTGCACAGCATGCACAACCTTCAATACCGGAGATCCCTATTCCACCAGCACCTAATCCTCGAGAAGATCCAGCTAGTTATCTGCGTAGCATCTACGCAGTACGACAACAGACACAGAAGGTCCTGGTGAAAGCAAAGAAGAACGAGTTGAAGCACTTTAAAGTGGACATGACAAAGTTCAGCGACACGGCTAGTTACGTGGTGTCCATCATCAAGGTGAGCTAGACAATATAGCAAGATGCTACACTTCAAGCTGACAGGCAATATCAGCGAGATTATGCGCCAGACTTCGCTTCAATCCCACCTCATGGCCGCTGGCAGCATTTTGATGTAGGTGGCACACCTAGGGTGGATAAGCTATTAGCTTCTTGGACAGGAGTCGACCAGAAAGAGCGGTGTCGCCGATTACTAGACCTATTCCTTGTTTCTGTATTACTCGACGCTGGCGCAGGATCTCAGTGGGGCTACAAGGCACAAAATGGGCGCATCTACAAGCGTAGTGAAGGACTGGCTGTAGCAAGCCTGGAAATGTTTACATCTGGACTCTTCAGCAGCGACATGTCACAGCCGTGCCGGGTCGATGGAACAGCACTGAAAGGGTTGACGGTTGGGCATCTGCAAGAAGGCTTACAAGTTTCCACGCACAATCCGCTAGTAGGACTGGAAGGCAGGACTGGACTATTGGTGCAGCTGGGACATGCTATGGATGATCGGACATTCTTTGGTCAAGAAGGAAGACCAGGAAACATGCTCGGTCAGTCATAACCTAGCTGGTACAGTGCTATGGACTAACATACCAGTCAGACTACCTCCTCTCACATCCAAGCACTCACCACGACCCCAAACCAATCGTGCCATTACCAACACTGTGGTCTGTCATAATGGATGGGCTTGGTCCTATCTGGCCTGCAACTCGCACTCAGATCGGAGGGCGATCACTGGGTGATGCTTGGCCATGCACAGCACTACAGACCGATCAATCCTCAACATGGGAACACATCGTACCATTTCACAAACTTTCACAATGGCTCACATACTCTCTGATACCTCCCATGCAGAAGCTCATGGGCATACATTTTGCTGGTGCCGAACTAATGACTGGACTGGCTGAATACCGGAATGGTGGTCTTCTCATGGACACTGGGCTGATCCTGTTGAGGACAGAAGACGCCAAAAGAGGGCTTGCATTATACCAGCAGAATGCGCAGATCGAAGGACAACCAAATACTGAGGTTGTTCCCATGTTCACACCAGACGATGGAGTCATCATTGAGTGGCGTGCTTTGACAGTTGGATTTCTGGATGAGCTCCTACCAGAAGTCAACAAACTGTTGGGTCTACAAGGAGCGAAGAAGCTAAACTTACCTCAGATGTTGGAGGCAGGTACCTGGAAAGCTGGGAGAGAGATTGCAGAAATACAGAGGCCTATCACAAGAGGTCCACCAATTGGACTACTCTCAGATGGTACTGTGTTCTAAAAAGACGCACAGGCAGGAGCATAGTCGATGAAACGTACAGTAGCTCAGAATCTCGGGCTTGTCAGCATCTAGAAGTGCCAGGTCGAGTGATGATTATCCCGCTTGAACGACATCCAATGAATAAATACTTTGTAAATATGCGTAGAATATGACTCCTGAGTAATCACCTCGCATGCTCCCTGTCGATTGTCTCATCACCTCTTGGCACATGTCAACGTCAATACGACTGTTCGATTGTTCAACAACAACAACAACATAACAGCTACCCAGTACTACGGAAAACTGCGAATGTCTGAACTAACACGGCCATGAATGACCTCTCTGATCTCAATTGGGACAACAAACCTATAAACCCGCTTCTGTCGCGAGCCAATCCACAATTCCCAGTCACACGACCAAACGTAGTATCCGCTCCACCATTGTCTCGTCATACAACACCACCCACTTTCCCATCCTCTGGTCGGATTACCCCAGCATCGACGATACAAGCTACTGCAAAGGCTCCGGTTCAAGATAGCTTCGCCAGCCTCCTATCCTCTTCCAATACCAAGAAGACAGCTTCCCTTTCTTTGGCAGAGCGGCAGAAGCAACTACAAGAAGAGAAAGCACGCCAACAGCAGCCGAAACAGAATGGCAACAGTTACGTGAACGACGAGACGTTCTGGGAGGGCTTGGGCAGCGGTCGTAATACACCAGCGCAAGGAGGGCTCGCTTCACCACCGATAGTTGCGCCTAGCGTGAGTGTTCAGCTTAGGGGCGTTGTTGTAGCAATGAAAATGCTAATTGGCCAAATAGGCTGCTCAAGGCTCAGCTCTAGTCACTAATGAAGATGATGACCTCTTTGCGGCTTTTAGTGCAGCTACACCAGTAGACTCTTCGTCCCATTATCCACCTCCACCTCCAGGTAGCAGCCGTCTGAATACGCCTGACATATTCGCCCAACCTCTGGCACGACACGTCACTTCCCAGCCCAACAGCCAATTCTCGGCGCCCCCGCCGAAGACTCTTGAAGAAGATGATGACGATCCATTTGGGCTTGGTCAATTTGAGAAGAAACGTCAAACTGCAATCGCACAGGCAGTTGCGAATGATGATGACGATATACTTGGAATGTTGGGCAAGCCAGTAGCAGAGATACCAAAGCGGATGGAAACCCGACAGAAATCACCACAAAGAAGTGAAAGAGATAATGACTTTGCAGCAAATGCCAGTGCAGATCCCAGAGATGCCGCTATCGCGGAACTAGTTGATATGGGATTTTCGGCTGAAAAGGCACGAGACGCTCTGGAAGCTACGGACTTTGACATTCAGTCTGCGATTGGGCTTATTTTGAATCAAGCACACGAAGAGTCCAGGTTCAGACAACAACCCAAGCAAAATACAGGCCCTCAAGATGAGGGTCGAAGACGGCAACCCGTCAGAACCGATTCCCGTGGAAGAGAAGCTCTTGCCCAAGATGCAGTGCCATCATGGATGAGAGCTGCAAGTGCACAATCACGACCCGCGAGCAGATCTCAAACTTCGCCAGAAAGAGATGTGACGCAATATGCTGCAGAAATTGGTAGCTCGTTGTTTAAATCAGCCAACTCATTATTGAAAGCTGGACGGAAGCAGGTGCAAAAGACGTTGGCTGAGTTCCAGGAACCTCAAGATACTGGTGGTCAACCACGATGGTTGCAGCAAGTCACAGGTGATTCGTCCGGCAGAGCAGAAGGCCAACCCCGACATTCAAGACAACAAGCTAGTGCTACAGATGAGGCTATGATGCTTGAATCAGGTCGTTCTGCTCCAGTGCCAAGAGCAGACCGAAGAGCGTACGTCGAACCACCCCGAGAACGATTCCCTCCGGAGATTCAACGCCGACCTTCACCTCTGGCTGCTGCCGAAACAAGGGCAGCTCCTGTTCCACGACAACCTCAACAATTTGCACCTTCTCAACAAAGACCAGCAGAAAGACTGAATAGGCAACTACTTGAAGAGGAGAGCGCAAATGCGTATGTGAGCTCTGCGCGAAGGAGAAAGCCACAACCAGCAGCTTCGGATCCAGTACAACAGCCAGTCATCGCTAAGCCTAAAGCCGTGGAGCCAGAGATGGATATTTTCTCCGAATTACAGTCGACTCCAGCTCCTGTGCGTCAGCAGGCCTCCAGGACACAATCACAAACTGCAAGCTTACCTGTTCGATCCAAAGCTTCAACACGTAATGTTCCCTCAGTATCGCCAGCTGCACTTTCAGCATCCGCTGCGAATCGAACGAAAGGCACAGAAGCCTTTAAGCGTGGAGATTACGGAGAAGCGCAGACTCATTACACTAGCGCACTATCTGGTCTTCCACCAACACATCCCATCACAATTATAATACTGAGTAATCGTGCTTTGACAAATATCAAGACTGGTGATCCAAAAGCAGCAGTAGCAGATGCAGATGCTGCACTTCAAGTGATAGGCACTTCTCGTGGGGAAGATGAAACGATAGAGCTGGGAAGTGGTGAGGGTGAGAAGCCGATGAAAGAATTCTTTGGCAAAGCAATTATGAGGAAAGCAGAAGCATATGAACACATGGAGAAATGGTCAGATGCTGCAACAGTCTGGCGGGAAGCAATTTCAGCAGGTGTGGGAGGTAGCGTTGCTTTACAAGGACGCAATCGTTGTGAGAAGGCTGCTGATGCCGGCTCACAGTTGAATGGTCGCGCAATACCCGCACCAGCTGTGAGAAAAATACAAACGCCTGTTCAGGCTGCACGTCGACCTCCGGTTAGTGCTGCTACTGTACTTGCCAATGGTCAAGAGAGTGAAGCTGTGAAACGACTACGCGAGGCAAATGCAGCCGCCGCTGCAGCATCGGACGAAGCTTTTGCCCTGAACGACGCCATCGATGCACGCCTCAATTTGTGGAAAGCCGGCAAAGAAGGTAATCTCCGCGCACTCCTTGCCAGTCTCGACACTATTCTATGGGCCGAAGCTGGATGGAAGAAGGTCGGCATGAGTGATTTGGTCATGCCTAATAAAGTCAAGATTATCTACATGAAGGCTATTGCAAAGGTGCACCCTGATAAGGTGAGTTCTTTATTGGAAGGATGAATGAAATAAGATACGAAACTAATGTAATTTGCACAGATTTCGCAGACGGCTACGACTGAGCAGAAGATGATTAGTGGATCGGTGTTTGCGAACCTCAATGAAGCGTGGGATAAATTCAAGAAGGACAATAATCTATAGATGATACATAGCATAGATCATAATTGAAAGATGGTGAATGATGAACCACAGGACGAAGAGGAGTTCAGCTCCGAACCAATGAAGTCTCCCCGAGTCAGTTCCAATGCGAAGTCCATAACCTCCAACAACATCCTTCTACATCACAATCACCAACACCATCACCCCTCCAATCGCCCAACATGCTCACCTCCCTCACTCGCCTCCGCCTCTCTACCCCCCTGTTCACCCGCACACTAACAACAACCCCTCGCCTCCTCGTCCAACCCGCCGACAACCCCATCCCCGCCAACGACCCCAACGCCAAACCCCCCGCCCAAACAGTCAGCGCCACCAGCTCTACACCAACGAGCTCAATGGGCAGTTTCGACCGCACGCTCCAGGAAACCGTGGAGGAAGGGGAGAGGAAGAGGACGATGCAGGCGCCGAATCGGAAGGGGATTTGGTCGAGGAGTCAGATGCCTAGAGAGCTGGCAATGGTGGGGCCGAGGTTTGAGCAGATTATTTATGAGGATCAGGTACGTGCGCTTTTGGTTGTGTTTGCTTTTGGGGGTGGGAATTAGGGATGGGGCGGGTGTGATGGTAGTGGTTTCAAGTGAGGTTGGGAGCATGGATAATGGACTGTGGATTTAAGACGGTGTGAGAGAATGAGTGGTGCATGAGGCTGCGAGATATCGGGCTGCGAATAGAAAAGTCAACGAGCGAAGGAAGTGACGAATATACACTGACGTATCCACCATCCATCCTTGTAGCCACGCCCACTAGCAGCAATCGAACTCATCCACAAACAACCCGTCCGCTGGATCGATTCCAGCGTCATCACCTGCGACGGAGGCGGCGGACCTCTAGGCCACCCACGCATCTTCATTAATGTCGACAAGCCTCAGGTTTGCCAATGCACATATTGTGGATTACCTTTTGTACGTCTTTCATCCATAATCTTCAACTTCACACCAACACGTCGTTCATCACAAGGAGAGAAAGAAACAAGAAAGTATAACGAAACATGGGTCTTGGGTTTTGGGATATGAGTTTATAAGATTTGTGTATTGAGCAGCGCCATACTAACACATACACACCTTCACAGGCAAACAAACACAACCGCAAGGCTATCGAAGCACAGGGAAACGCACCCTACCCACTCGATCCCACTGGCGATCCAGCAGAGATTAACGAGAGCCAGAGAGTCACGAATGAGCCGTTTGGACAACGATGAGTGAGGAATGTAGTGATTTATCGTCGTCGGAGTACGGGAGGGGGGTGAGATTGGTGTAGTGTATAGAATATCAAGACATGAAAGTGCAATGGCTTGACTGCTGTAGTATGCTGCATTGCGGAATTCTCGGGAACCAATATCGTCGCAAGTATACTGAAGGATATACGATCTGCTATGCCTACCGGACAAAAGCAGCGATTTGCACGCATGCTGCATTGCGGCTGTGACTACGATCAACTGACAATCCTTGTGTCATCGTCGCTTGGTAATCCAGTACTCCTACATGGCCGAGCATACGCACAATCCTTGATATTTGCCAACGAAAAAGGTATCATACGCACATATTCGTGAAATATCACTCGTGCTTCTATCACCGTTTTGCTCCGTTTCGTTCACTCTGAGCGCTTGCATGTTCAAAGTCGTGTTGCAGTTATTCTCTGGTTGTATCTATGCACTTCTAGTGTTGCCGTTGCGAGATCATAAAGTAGTGTTGCGTAGATGAGATTGTTCATATTCAACCTACCTTAACATCTCCCAAGGTCCATTTACGTTTCTTTTGTCGCTGCAGTCGTGGTGTTTTGTGTATGGGACGGAGTGGTTTCTCTAGCCTTCTCTGTAATATGTGTGTTGTGCAGGTTATGGAGACTGTAGTGTACTGTAGTGTGCTGTGGTCGGGGTAGAGAAGGAAAGGCTCGAAGAAGGGGATGATGCGAAGATAGATGAGTGAGGAGCTGGTGCAATGTTGATAATATTCAAAACGAGTCTCGTAAATCCTCGCCCTCGTGGTTATATTGTTTTGCTTCTATCATGTTATGTGTTATACTACTGCAAGTCGGCCAACTTCTATTCTGTTCCATTATACCCTGACCTCTATGTCTATATATATACATTTTCATAACTTCGTCAATATTAGTACAACCACAGTCTTGCATAGCCTAGCGCCCAATATATTTCAGCTCGAGCCATCTTAGTGGCGGGAAGATTAGGCCGGTAAAACCTGGACAGAGAAGTGTTAGTCAGTCAAAAAAGTACATCATGAGCGTAAGAGCTGGGAAGTGACGTAGCAGTGAACAAGGGCGTGGAAGAAAAGGAAGAAGAAGGAGGAGGAAGAGGAGGAGCAAGGCCTGACTTACCGAACGCTAGCGGGAGTCCGAGATCGGCTCCGTCGCCTATTGCACCACCTATCGGACCTGAGATATGTTAGCATGTCGTATGGACTGGTCTGGGAGAAAGAGTAGAGCAGGAAGGAAGGTTTAGACATACCAGTCCAGTAGTTTTGGTACATTCCAAGAACCTGTTTCGAGCACAACAATGTCAGCCACAGCCTCTTTAGCTCGAGGCAAAAGCAGAGAAGAAAAGCTTACCGCACCAACCCACCCAACACAAAACGCACTGAACGCCGCAATTCCAATCGGCAGCTTCCTCTGCTGTCCCCAAACCTCCCAATCATACCAACCGGCACTCTTCCACCCAGCCCCACTAGCCATCGGTCTCCTAAACAAAAACTCCTCCTCCAGAACCAGCACAAAAAACATAATAGTCCAGTACCCCATCAGCGCCAGGAAGTCCTCAAAGATATCGTAAAAGTTATTCCGTCCAACGCACGCCAAGACCGTGTAGACAACCACAACCACCACCGTCCACACCAATCTCGGTATCGCCAGGAACCACGACCCCAGCATCTGCACTCCCAACGCAGCACTGTACGTTCCTGGTATGTTGTTGCTGATCTGGCCCAGCGCAACAATGACGGCGCAGAACTTGCCAAACGTGCCAAGTGGTGTGAATGCTTCAGCGATCAATGCCCCAGCGGAAACATCGTTTGCAGTTGCCCAAGCTGGATTTGTGGCAGTGCCTGAAGCGAGTCCGACGCCAAGAAGAAGGGCGAAGACGCTGGCGACGCCAAGACCAAGGAGAGTGCAGAGGAAGACGTAGAAGCGTGAGGTTGAGGTGGGGAAGTAGACGAAAAAGTCGCAGGAGGAGCCGGACCAGGCTAGTGGTGCGGACATGGTTAGAAAGAAGAAGGAGAGGAGGTTGCCTGAGCGGGTTTCAGGCGTCGTGCCGGTGTCGGGGGAGGAGGCGTT
>Ga0160429_1000585_pt1 | contig 29116 bp, 39 predicted proteins | sample SolpanmetagenomR_FD_108199 | JGI IMG/M metagenome (GOLD analysis project Ga0160429, IMG submission 108199) | Solar panel surface microbial communities from Lawrence Berkeley National Laboratory, California, USA - R | ecosystem: Engineered > Built environment > Solar panel > Unclassified ... | reverse complement strand
GTCAATAAAATCAAGCAATACACCGTATCAATTTTGGATCAATACGAGCGTGGGAATGTCAAATAAATATACTGCTGTTTTTTAAACAAATGAACTGGGGTGGTCGGCGAGTCATGTCCCAAGCGTCTAATAAAAGCAAACAAATGAAGTACATTTCTTCGTGGGATTGTGGATAGGCCGTTAAGATGTATAAAGATGCAGCGCACCTCCTAGAGCTTCTTATGATGGAGGATGTGCCCTATAAGAGCTTTCTAGGCGTTAATTTAGTCCTTAATAACGTAACTAAGATTTAGACGTGAGGCGTTCTTCTTAGCGTTAAAGTAGTACTTCATTCTAGAGATTAACTAGGGATTAATTAGACCAACAGCATTAACGTCCTAACGTTGTCTAAGCTTGTACCGTGTTATAGGCTTCTTAGACACGTGTCAATGCGCTTTAGATAGGTGGTAAATTTAATACTAAGTAGGTAGGTTCTCGGCATTAACGGCCTTAGAGTCGGTGATAACTATGCTAGTAACGTTGTCTGCGATCTTATTAAGTTTTAGGAACGCTAGGTAGCCTAGTCGACGGTGCTAGGTAGTTCTTAATACTAAAGCTATTAATGTTACGGCAACGTGACTTGCTTCACTTAGATCCGAGTAACACGAAGATATAGAAGTAGGTAAAAATAGCTTCCGCCACTATAAAACCCACCTAAAACTAGTCCCTATAACTTTTGATAATTCTTAACTCCCTCGAGTAAGAGCGAGGTTTGTTATATTAAAAATACCACCAACTCGCGCTAGCTTCTTAAGACTATCAAGGTTAGTGCAGAGCGTAGGTACGTAGAGAGCGTTTCTAAGGATTAGTTTGTGGTAGTTACCGTCTGATTAGCGTACGTTAATACGGATGTTGCCAATGTAGGTAGTAAATATAGTTCCGTTAGCGGTAGTAATCTCTACGTAAATCTTACGGACCTTGTTCTTAATAAATAGTAATAGGTCGTTGCTCATGTGGTCGCGGGCACTAGAATTAACAATCTAAGCGATTAGGAGAGAAGTTGATAAGAATATAGAGATAACTAGTAGATCCATCGCGGTGACAGCGTTATAACTAGTTGTTACGGTTACGGTTACGGTAAAGCTAGAAGTGATGATTGCGGAGAAGCCAGCGATCTTGTCTTTAATAGACTTAGTTACTATTACTAGTGCCGTAAGTGCCTTTCTTTTATCTAGTTCCGGATGTTACTTGTAGCACTCCTTATTCTTATACGTAAAGTCTAGATGGGCCTAACAGGTAGCGTTAGGATCGATAAACCTTAGTAGAGTAGGTACGCTAGTAAACTACTTAGGTTTCTTACCGTACTTAGGCTTTTACGCTATAAAATTAGTGGCGGTAGGCTTAATTGCGGCAACATCCTTAAGTTTAGCGTAGCTCTTTAAACGCTATTCTTTAATAGCTTCCGCAGTGACGTCTTCGATATTAAGAGACGTCTTGCGGAGCATAAAGCGCTGGTTATTAACCTAGTTTAGTAGTTTTAGAGAATCGCACATTCGCAAGAAGTTCGTTACTCTCTATCTTATACTAACTGGTTCGCCTATCTACTCTAGCTTGTTAAATTGCTCGTTGGCTCTTGTAATAAGAAGGTCCATGTTGTTGTTGCACGAGCTAAGCTTAAGAGATCTAAGAATGTGTTGAATTTCGTCTAGTAATGAAGCGCTAGTGACGTTATACCTTTTTAGGTAGTTCTACATGTCAGTAGCGGTCTCCTAGTGTTGTAGAACAAGCTTAATATTGTCAATAATAGAGAATAGAATGTGGCGCATTGCTTTAGCGTCTTTTTACTTAAATAACTTAAGATTTGTAGTGTACGTATTAAGTGCTTCCGCTTTATTAAGAATTGCTTCCGCCTCTAGCAAGGCGACGCTAGAGACTGTAGACTCCCTCTTTATCTTCTTTATAAGACAGATAGTCTCGGAATGTAGTTCTTCTTAAGATCTTTGTAGTTTTAAGGCTTTGTTAGGGGACGGCGTAGTCTAAGAACGTAGTTCTAGACGCTATCCTCCTTACAGGCGATCTTCACGTTAGTCGCCTACACGGGGTAGTTGTCGCTGCCCTTTAGCTTAGTAAAGCGGGTCTTACTAGACGTATCTTCGTTGAGTGCTATGTTGTTGCCAAAGAAAGAATTGCTAAGTAGCGTAGATTAATTAGTTCTAGTCCGATTTAGTTTAGATTAGTAAGGTAATCCAGCTGAGGCAGGTGTAAGTTGATATAAGCGTAATTACTACTTAATTAGTGTATAGGGGGATAAATCGACCTCGTCGTCGCTCGAGTTTATAACCTCTTAGCGATCGATGGCGACAGTTATCTAGTAACTATATAGCTTGTATATAATGTAGAAGAGCTTTAGAATTAGGTCGTATAGACCGGGCTCATAACCTATTAAATTAGAAGGTTATTTAGAGCTTCTTTATACATATACAGGTTGATTTAGTAACTAACTAATACTAAGCGTATGACTTGGTATGAGGTGAGGTTAAACCACTAGGGTTAGGTCTGACGCTAAGTAACTCTTAGCGTTACAGACCTCTAGACCCTAAATAACTCTTAGCGTTGCCACTTAGACTTCACCTAAATTCAACAAATTATCCCCTCGCTTAATTAAGTTACTATTAGTACCGGCTAAGGTAAAGATAGTCATCGTCCTTATTACGTGGCATGTAGTGGCCCCAGCTTAACGTTTCGTAAAGGCTACTAGCTATAAATATGTTCCGTTCCGCTTCTTATAACTACGTGGGAGCTGGTTTCCAATAATACGGATTTAGTACTTAAAAGTGACGATTGCCAAGTACTAGACGCATCTAGAGTGTACTTAGAAAGAGCTCACGCTTCGCTTGTTAAGTTATTGCTAAGTTATACAAGCTTACTTTATGACCGGTAAAGGGTTAGTTTATCAAAGAGCGGACAAACCCGAATCTAACGTGTAGTAAGATTAGTAAGATACTACTCCTAACTAGAGGCGTACGTAGCTCCCTAGAGGTCTTGCACTAGAGCCTTACAACGCTAGACTGTAATCCTATACGGTTTCGAATTCTATGCTAGTTACTATGATAGCGGTAAAGTAAATAGTAACTACATCTTCTACTGCTAATTGTTAATAAAGATATTAAGGCTTTAAGGCTTTAAGGCTTAGTTAGGTCTAAGCCTTATCGTGCTCTCTTTACCTCCTCGGTTGTTTAAGATCCTCTTAGAAAACCCTATTATAACGACTATCGTAGGTCACTCTTAATATCCTTTAGGACGTGAGAAATTAATGGAAGGTTTAAGCCTTTATACTCTAAGCGTTGATGTATAGTTAACGCTACTAAGTCGATCTCGCGGAATGGGATTTTAAGTCCGTTAATACTACGAGATTTACTTAGATGTTCTAGAATCTCTATAGTGTATTGCTTGATATATAATTAGGCGAGGATAAACTAAGTACCGTGTTTATCGCCTAAGCGTACGTTGTTTAGGATGCTGTTATATAGTCGTCGGGTATAGTTAAGGACGTTCGATATTCTATTAATTAACAAGCGATATCTAGATCTTACTATAGGTAGCCGTAGTGCTAGGGATCTAGAGATATTATAAGACGTAATTATAGAGTGTTAGTAATATATTAATTAAGCGAAGATTGATAGTCTTTTTAGTATAATGTACTACCGTATATAAGCGGTAATTAATGCGGATAGATAGTATACTAAGTACTAAGGCTATAGCTACTAGGGAATAAGACTAGCTACTAAAACAACTATAAAACGTGCTGTAATCGTCGATATCATACTATAAACACTGATGGGTAGTATGTGCTATATTGTTAAGACATCCCCGCATCTTTTAAACTAAAGGTCTAGTCGAGTGCTGCATCGACCGAGGTGTCGCACGACATGTGGCACAGCATTATCACCACCCGCATTAGCGTCTACAACACGGACGCTTGGCATGCATGTAGGGCATCTTCGAGTTCAACGATTGGCCGAGGCTGTGCACCTTATCATTCGGCACGAAAACGTCGTTATATTCCGTCCTGTTCTTTAGCTCACGTTTGATCACAACGTTTGAAAACTGAAACCATGACGCTTATTTTAAGCGCTAAGCTTCAAGCGATGATTACAAGTGGGTGGACCGGAAGCGCCGGTATGATCACGATAGATAGCATGACGGCACCAATAATGTCTCAACTACTTAGAAGCTCATCTTGTCTTTCATCTTTCCTTGGACTTGTATCAGACTCGTTATCATCCTGATACCTAGCAACCATGACTTCCTTTCTCAACAAGTCAGAAGAGCCAGTCTACACTCTTGCAGATGGACAACCGGTGCATGATCCTAGTACTTCTCTTCAGATCCGTAGCCGGTTGGTGACGTTCCTTGTACCCAATTCCACCAGCACTGCTAATATTCTATCACAGCTATGGCGGTGGTGGACTTGCCTTGCTGCAAGACACTCAGCTGATCGAGTAGGTGCATAGTCGCAACATCCCAAAGTTTAAGCCTAACACTCGCTCAGGACTCTTGCTCATTTCTCCCGCGAACGCATTCCTGAGCGTGTTGTGCATGCGAAAGCAGCAGGAGCATGGGGAGAGTTCGAGGTTACAAAAGACATTACCAACATCACCTGTAAGCACAACTTCATGCAAATCAATATAACTCATGACGTACTAAGACCTTGGGAACAGCTGCAAAATTTCTGAGCGAGGTTGGTAAGAAGACCAAGGTCCTAGCACGCATCTCTACAGTTGGTGGCGAGAAAGGGTATGTGTTCCTTATTTTAATGCAAAATCAAAAACAAACTAAATTTTCATTTCCTAGGTCAGCTGATACTGTCTCGGATATCCGTGGTTTCGCTCTCAAAATGTTCACCGAAGAGGGCAACTGGGACTTCGTGGGAAATGATTTGCCAGTGTTCTTTATCAGGTTAGTTGTTGACAGATTGATGACAGATTGGTATCTCTTAATTGAACGTTGACATTCTTTGCTCCCAGGGATCCTGTCAAATTCCCTAGCATGAACAGAACACACAAACGCCACCCACAGACGAATGTGCCAGGTATGTTGTCATGACAGCATCGATTACCCAACTACTGACTCTAATAATGCAGACGCGAATATGTTCTGGGATTTTCATAATTGCAATCAGGGAAGGAAACTTTTGTCCTTTTTTGCCTAGTAACTTCACTAATTATTGCATTAGGAAGGCGTACACACATTGATGCAACTCTTTGGAGGTCGCGGCATTCCAGCCTCCGTCCGCCACGTAAATGGCTTTGGCAACCACACATTTAAATTCGGAAAGACTAATCCACCCGACGCTGACGGCAGCTTCGTTTATGTGAAGATCCATTTCAAGCCCAAGGATGGTGTGAAGAATCTGGATCCTCAAGAAGCTCTACGCCTTGCAGGAATCGACCCAGACTACCACGTCGTCGACCTGTTTAACGCAATCGAGCGTGGCGAGTTCCCTGTATGGACCATGTACATTCAAACCATGACACCCGAGCAGGCTGAAAAGGCAGGAAGCATAGTCTTTGATATCACGAAAGTCTGGTCGCACGAGGCCTATCCACTCCAAGAGGTCGGTCGTCTCACGCTGAACAAGAATCCCGACAATTTCTTTGCCGAGATTGAGCAGGCTGCATTCTCACCCTCAGCCATGCCACCAGGAATTGCACCGAGCGCAGATATTATGCTTCAAGCACGCATGGTCTCGTATCCAGATGCACAGCGCTACAGACTCGGGGCCAATTACCAGCAACTACCGTGCAACAAGCCATTGAGTACAGTGTACTCGCCATACCAGCGTGATGGAGCAGGATCCATCAATGGAAATTATGGCCCTGATCCTGGTAAGTTCATTCGAGACATCTTCTGTGTAGACAATGCTTACCACGTAAACAGATTACACACGTTCCACTTTCCGCAGCATAAAATCTGGTCCTGCAGATATCCGTCATGATGAATGGGCAGGTAGGATTCAGAATTACACCAGCGAGGTGACTGATGAGGTGTGTATGACAATAGCTGAGCTGACGGTTCAGAGCTAACCAAATCTCAATCAGGACTTTGACCAACCTCGTAAGCTGTGGGCTCTGCTAAAAGAGCAGGGAGTCGACAACAATCTGGTCGTTGCACTTGCTGGACACATGGGCAAAGCCATTGAGCGCATTCAGAAAGAAGCGATAGGTATGTACTCGACTACAATTCACTAGTGCTGGCTACAATGGCAAATGCTAACCAACTCTCCAGCGATGTTCAGCAAAGTGGACAAGGAGCTCGGCGAGCGCATCGCCAAGGAGCTCCAAGAACACGATAAGAAGCATACCGCCAACGTGCACGATACGAAGCAAAAATAGAGCAAAAGCACCTTTTGCGATGAGTTTTTCCGTACCAAAACGTCCTACATAATTATACTCTTCGCAAGATTTAATGTAATTGATGTCTTGATTGTGCTCTCTGTTCTGTTTGGTGACGAGAAGTTGATTTATGGTTCTATCTACTAAAGCTGAAAAGCTATCTACAAGAGCGTGTGCCTCGCTGCTTCCCAAGCCAAGTGCCTGTCAATTGCTGCTCCACAAGAAGAAACTAGCTGCTACGTGCTGCCTCAGCTGGGGGTATCGTATGCAATTCCTGAATCATTTGAGTGGATGCTGGGGAAAACCAAGTAAAGTATGTAATGAGTGTTGTCAGGAAACGTTTCTGACGCGATGTTGCTGAAAGTGCCAAATGAGTGTTGTTGTGAAGTAGCGCGACCGTGTTGTTGTTGATATCACTGGTTACGCGTCAATCTTTATCAAGTCGGCGCCATTGTCGCTTTAGGTCCGAATCCATTGCGTTCTTACAAGTTTCTGACTACCATATATCCGCCATCATGTCCTCCTTGGAAGAGGTGGGCGATGTGTGCATCAGTCTCGCTAATGCTATTCGCAGCTTTAATATAAGATGTCGAAAAGTCTTCGTCCTAGGTTTCTATGTATTGGAAGCATTAGAATTGCATGTCTACGTTTTGGTGAGACAAGGCAATGGCGAGTAGTCGCTTGTCCGGATGGCACGGTGACGCAACTGTCTTCTGCAGGCGAGATGGCGAAAACTTAAGCTGAAGAGATGCAAGAGCTTCTGTAATAAATGAGATGATTGATGAATTTGCCTAAATAGATCACAACAATGTCACGACATTTGCAACGACAACAACACAATAATGCGCCAATGCACTTCCATCCATGCCCATCTCTTGCTGCTTCCTTGTTCGAGACGCCATTTCCAATTCAAATGCTTCAAAGGCAGGACTACTTCAACTTGTTGCCTACCCACTCTCAGAACCCTTCCCACCCGTCGCCTCTTCCTTTAGCCCTTTTCCAACAACAGAAACGAAAGTCAACCACTTCCCTCATCCTCGCAGACGTCTGCGTCCCCCCTCGCCACTTCTCGCATCCAAGCAGAAGCCGGACCCTTAGCAGCCGGCGCAAACCCCGGCGCAAAGCTATTCGCACTCGCGATGATCGTACCAAGCGGCGTGATAGTGCTCGTGACCTCATAAGTGACGACGGTTGTTCTGACTGCGCATATGCTTGTTGCTTGGGGAAGATGTAGTGCTAGAGGTGCCGCCGGGGCTTGTGGGGATGTTGTTGATGTTGCTGGTGGTCGATGATAAAGAAGTGATTGCAGCTGGAGTGGAGAGTCAGTATGATATTGGTGTCAAGGTGGAAGACTTCAAGGCTTACCGGATGACGACAACGACGACGACGACGACGAAGTGGGCGACGGAGGTGCAGGCGGGCCCTTTTGTATTATTAGTACCTTGTTCTCTACTACGTATTTGAAATCATACCTGATAAACATTCGGATTCGCCAGATGATACGCGACAAAGACCTGATTCTGATACGCCAGCGCCGCAGTATCTCTCTTCATGACGGTTGGAGTCGTTCCATTCGCTTTAAGGACACATTTCGCAGGAACAGTAGCATTGTAGAAGACACTAGCGAAGCAAGCGTTGTTGTAACCGTCGCACAGAGAGATGCAGCTTGAGAAATTGGCAGCAGGTTGGCTTGCTAGATCCATCCCTGTGATGTCGGCGTTGCAGTAGATGCGATATGTTGTGCCGTCGGAGTTTGCGAAGATGGTGTCGCATTGTGGTATGCCTGTGGAGGTTGGGAGGGGTGTCTGCGAGGTTGTGGTAATGGAGGAGGTTGATGATGGGGATTGTGGAAGTGGGGATGTGCTGGTGCTTGCTGCGATAGAGATGACTAAGGTTGACATTGATGCGGTAGAGCTGACCGAGGACGTTGACACGACGGGTGAAGTTAAGCTTTTTGAGCTGGTCATCGTTATGGCTGAACTACCAACGGAGAGTGTACTGCTGGTTGAGCACGACATAGTGGTCTTAGATGAGCTCGTGGAGCCTGTGCTTGTGGTGCCTGTGCTTGTGGTGCCCGTGCTCGTGGTGCCTGTGCTTGTGGTGCCTGTGCTTGTGGTGGCTGGGCTTGTGGACGAAGATGTAGTTGTCTTCGTAGATGTTGAGGACGATGACGTGGTTGTGGTCGATGTTGAAGTAGAAGAGCTTGTCGAACTTGGAGTCAATGGTGTAACAGACTGACTTAGCGTAAAGGTCGCAGCAATAGCAGTATCATAGAATTGAGCAAGCATGACGCCAGCAGCAGACTGAGGATTAGGATCCGTGCTGTTTTTGGTATAGCAGGTTCCAGCTGGGTCGGTGGTCGAAGGAACAAAGCTGACAGAGACGCAATTCTCATTCGCACTGCAAGATTGGATACATTCGGCCAGATTTTTGGTTGTACTCGAGTTCGAGGGTATATAAGGTGAAGAGTCGTAGCCACATAAGATGAGCCATCGGTTCCCATTGTAAAATATAGTCGTCTCGTTAAAGGTCGGACACGTAACTGCGGTAGAAAGAGGTGAATCGCTTGCCTGCGCTGGAATGGTAAGATTGCTGAAGAATGTGGTAGCCGGCTCAGGGCGCTGATACACTTTGATCGAGTTGACAGACCAGTAAGCTTCACTTTGGTTACCAGGGTACAAGAGGACGTAGTCTGAACAAGCAGACCAATGATTATCAGGGTCGTCGACCGGGCTGCACTGCGATTAGCTTGTCACGAATGTAGAGGGTGTAGTAAGGCTTACCAGCCATCAGTGTATCCAAAAGAAGGTCCTTTGTCTGCGATTAGCTTGTGAAAGATACATAAAGGTGCAGAAAAGCTTACCAGCCCACGCGCCACACATGGTCGTATCAAAGATAATCTGATGATGGGCAAAGCGTTGATCAATCGTACAGTTGGCGGTGTCGTTCAACGCGACCATTTCGAAATTCGCTCGAGGCGTTCCGAATTGTGTTACGTCGGGGGCTCCAGATGTAATTGAGGCTGGGATATTGGTACGAGGGAAAAACCACACTCGAATCCAGTCAGAAGTCCATTCCTAGTTTCATATAAATTAGTTTACCCTAAGAGTTTATTTTGGACAAAATGTCGGAACAATTTACCATTGCGTACACTCCTCCACCGATCGAGTTGAGTCCAGCACCGTAACTCAGAGGGTCGAGGTCTGCAAAGCCACAGCCAACAGTATTACCACCGTTGTACGAGCACCTGGAGTATCATACATTAGTGATTCGCGAAATATTGCGATGTTTTGGAAAATTCACGTACGTGTTCGAATTGAACGTAACATTTTTCTGTACACCAACGCCATTGACAACGCAGCTATCACCGGCACTGTGCAGGGAGATGGAGTTGAAGTTGTTCTGATTTACTCCTTCTATGATGTCAATTTCTCCATTATTGGGCCAGTCGACACCTGTTTGAGATGAGTAAGTTTATCAGGAAGTGCTTTTGAACAGTCACTCACCAACTGTCCAGAAGGCTGGCCAAGTTCCACAAGTAAATGGCATATGTCTGACGTCGAGAACGAACAGTCCTGTTGAGTGTTAGCGTTGTCTGGTAGACTGGTTAACAGGAAAATTACCGTGGGTATAGTTGTTGTTGCTAAGAAGCCTGATACTCTTCCGGTTCGGTCCTCCAGGAACCAAGACGGTGCGTGTGTCGACATTCCATGTGACGTGGTCATCATAAACTGAGAACATGTCGTATTTCTCGGCTACTTCCTTATTCACATATTCCACCGTTCCGAGGGTAGCATCAGCGTCAGTGCCAAATTGGAATTTGTCGAAAAAGGTGGAAGGTTCAAAGTCTTCGATGAGGGCATATGGCAGACTGGTAAAAGCGCTAGGTGGCACCGGCTGAGTAACCTTAGCAGTAGCATAAGGGTTTGCAGGTTGAGGTGGTGGAGGCGGCAGGTACGTAGTATTGGACCATCTCGCGTGCCACACACCTTGATTCGCCTGGCCAGGAAGGATGGCATTCTTCACATAACAGACTCCAGAACTTCCTTGCGGCACGAATGATGCAGCAACACAGCCTGTGGTATTAGCGCAAAGATCTAGGCACTCTGAGAATCCTGTGGTCTGCTGGCTTGTGCTCGCGGCAGAGGTGTCGTAATAGCAAAATATCAAGAAGGTCTCCCCCCCGGAATTTCCGGTTTGATAAAGAGTATAATTCGCAGTTGGGCATGTCAGCCCTGGCGAAACACTACCAGAAGGATCGGGGCTCTCCTCAGCACCTGGGGGCGACTGCTGATTAGAGCTGGAGGATGAGGGAGTGTTGGACGTTGAGCTTGATGCATTCAACGACTGGGCCGCCCAAATGTTAGAACTGAGATGTGTGTCAGCTAAGACGTTCTCTTTTTTGGGACCCAACTTTGGCAGCAGACCAATGGCGTGGGTTGAGAATGAGGGAAATCGACATACCGTGAAAACATGGTCCCAATGGAAGCTTTTTGGTAGCAAATGCCTGAATTCATTAGCGGACCGAACTTGAGGTCTAAGGAACTGCCATACCATTATTCCAAGAGACCCAAATGCAGCTAGTCGAGCTAGCACAATCCGCAATACACTCGTTGAGCGTCTGAGTCCCAGATTGATTTAACAAGCTATCTCCAGTATCTACGCTACACAGAACAAGGAACACTTCATTGCTTCCTTTGGGCGTCCAAAAAGTGCCATTATTTTCCGGACATGCAAGCGCAGGCCTGAGATCCACGGTGTTGAGGTATGCGGAAGCGATGCTGCTGTCGGCAGAAGAAGGATATACAGACGTCTTGAGGTAGCAGATGGTGCTTTCGACACTGTATGTAGCCTGAAGTGATGAAATATAAGCTCAGTCCCTCGACAAAAAGAGCAGGCCATATCACTCACCAGCTCACACGAAGGCGTATTGGCGCATAGATCGACGCAGTTTCCGAAAGAGCCTGTTTTGTTTCCGCTTTGATAGATTGAAACTCCCACTTGTCCTGTTAGCCTCTGTAGTGCTGCAGGCAAAGTCTTGGGAGCGCAAGCAAATTGGTCAGCGATGTCCTTACCTCTATCAATCCCACATTCGATTACGAAAGTTTCATTATTCTTCGAGTAAGATGTGCCATTAGAATCTGGGCATACGGGTTGAGTCGGAATGAGTGTGTCAGTCTGGCGTAAAGCATTGAGATGGACATTGGCGTGGTGGTGATGAGCAGGCGACGAGGCAGAAGTAGCGACAGCGGCGACTGCCCCTAGCAAGATCCCTAGAGTCTTCATTGGCATCAAGAGTGTGCTGGAGAAGGTGTCATGGGCGGGAGCATGATATGGGGTGTTCGACGCGTTGATGTCTGGGGTAAATTCTGCATTCCTTGGAAAAAAAAGGAATCACGGAGTACAGAATGCATTCCTCGGTACCAGGGCTCGAGTGCCATATCCGGTGAAGGACTTGAAGGTGGAGGCAAAGACTACTCGTAAGAGTCAGGTTCCCAAAGGACGTCTAAACTGACCGACTCCTACCAAAACTTGAGTCGTACCCTTTGCTACTATCCAGTGCTTTGCTGGATCTGCTGTTAATATTGCGGCGTCACAAAGCCAGCTAGCTTGAGTGAGGCACAACCGACGTCGACTGGCTGAAGTGCTGAAGCAAGTACTTTCAATGATATACCAAGTCTTCATCCTTCAAGACCACGGGCCCTGGATGTTCATCCTTCCGTTGGTGGTTACTACAGCAGGACCGGCAAGTTTCTGCTGAGCTGCACAGAAAGCAAGGCTCGGTCTCTACTTCAAGGGTGGTCAACAGAACCGCCCTCGCATCGAGATACTGAGCCAATTGTCGCTATGATTTTATTGGCTCCTAGTACTACATCTAAACAAGGATCAGCTTGAAGTATGCAAAGCTCGCGAGCAAGCCTCTTCATTGCAGTACTCCATGGTTTCATCCTGTGACAGCTGGTTGATATTCCCAGAAAGCGTATTCACTACCGATGCACAGTTTGCACGGGCTTCTGATGATGGTGATTGCATGGTTTTGATTTGTGATGTACGAATGGCCCGTAGAGGCTAGAGATGCACGACACATACACATATAGAGTCATGATGTGTTTCACATGAGATGCTTGCAGTTCAATGTTTGCTTTAGGAGCCAGCGGCTCCGACAATGCTCTGCACAGGCCTGTGGCAATCTGAAGTGTTTTGTGAATGATATAGTCACCGAAACTGCTATCGGCTGCTTGAGCAAGACCTGGAATAGCAATCGACTGTGTGGCGGGTGGATGGCAACAGTCGTTTCTACAAATGTACATTGCCGCATTGGCAGTAATACATCACCAACTCGCACTCAGTATATTCAAAATAGAACTTACAGAAGTAACGACATCATCGTCCACCACCGGAGTCCGGCTTATAAGTCTTAACACCACCCACCTTCATCATCTCCCTCAGCGCCATCGTGGCATACTGCGACGGTCCAAGTTTCATGTTCAAGATTACCGCGATCTTGCTATGTGGATCCCCAAATGTCGCACCATTTGCAGTGGCAGTATTGGCTTCACGCATCTCAACATCTTGCGCCTCCTGCGCCAGCTTCTGTTGCGGTCCACGTCTATATCCAGTCCGCTTATTCAATTTTTCGAGATCAGTTTCAACCATCTGCTCATCATCTCTGCCATATGCTCTGACTTCCGCGCTCATGCCCTCGCCAGGTCTTACAACGACCTTTCTATATCCACCACTTAAACTCATGTCTTTCCAGCTCCTTCGCATATCATGTGGATCGAGTCCACCGCCCTGCTCGCTCGCCATGAACGATTTGTAGAAAGCGCCGAGCTCGTTGGGAGGATATGTCACATCATAGCCTGGGAGAGGTAGGACGATATCCGTTATGTCGAAGATGCCTGAGCTAGCTTCATCAGCCGTGAGAGTTTGGGCTGTAGCGTAGATTGTGTCGTGGTCTTTGATCGTGTTGTTGTGGCCTCCAGTGGTAGCCGCGGATGAGGAGGCAGAGATAATGGGCTCACCTGCTTCGTCGACCTCTTGTGCAGCGTCTTTCTTGGTTTCTGATGCTGAACTATTGGCCGTTGGATTCATCTTCGCCGCGTAATCAGTGTCCAGGACCAGGTCACCTTCTACCACTTTATTGCCCCATCTCGACCAGCGCTCGCCTGCAACTGTGTTCCAGACGAGACTTTGGTAGGCGTGCACGTACATTAAACGAAGATTGCGAGGGATAGTTTGGAGAGCACCTTGATAGTCGTTTATGGATTTGTTGTTCTTCTGTCCGAGATGGCGGATAATGTTGCTTTCGGCTGAGAACTTCCGAGGGAGTTTGTAGAGAGCGTTGTTGGCGTTCTGCGTTGTTTGCCAGATGTTGATGGCGATTGCGCGATCGATGTCGTCGGAGGAGATGTTTTGCCCGTGGATAACAGGAGCGTCGTTTGTTTGGTTGTCTTCACTTGGTAATACTGCGGCGTTGTAGGCGAGGATGTCGTCGACTGCGCCCTTCAGATTGCCTTGTAGCAACTTCATACCAATTCTGTCCGTACTGGCAGCGAATGAACCAAATCGCTGCAATCCGTAGTAGTTGATAAAGCCACCTGCCTTGAAGCTTTCCACGGCGTCGTTGACAATCTTTTTCGCAAGCTCCAGTCGTTCGTGTACTGCAAGTCCGTCTTCTCCAGGGAAGTGGCAGTCTCGTAACGTGATGACAAACTCATTACCACCAAGATCACCCAACTCAAGACCTTCTTTCTGGTGCTTGAAGTCGCCAATCTTTGATCCTCGAAGTCTTCCGTTCAATCGCGCAAGCTGCTCAGCATGTACACGATATACACTAACGCGTTGAGTAGTGACTCCTCTGCGATCCTTGGTGCCTCCAAATTGGAATGATTTTACGTTCATCTTCATCTGACTGGCCAGGAAGTATACAGCCTCCATAGTATCCTTATTTTCCTTGTACAATGTAAAGTGTAGATACTCTCCACCGAGATCATCCCAGCCTGACTTGTTCTTCACTCTGGGCGTGCCATTCCGCCCTCCACCTTGCCCTCCACCACGCTCTTTGACTACTTTTGGTGCAGCGGAGATTGTGATGGTATTGTTTTCCTCGTCGGTTTTGGTGTCGAGTTTGGAGGAAAAGATCTTTCGTATTGCCTGATGTGCTTGCGTGCGTACTTCTTTGTCGGAGATAACATCTGAGATGACTGACTTGTAGTCTCGAGGTTTCTTGTTTGGATTCTTGAGAACGGCGTTGTAGAGGTTTATGACACCCTTCGTCGTTTCTTCGCCGAAGATGGTTTGGAGTGTCGTTGTGTGCTCATTAGGAATCTGTGATGGTTCCGAGCTATCTTGTTGGACGCCCTGTGGTAAGTCTGCCGCCTTTTTGTGTTCATCCTGCTCTTTGGTCTCTCCCGCCGCACCATTCGTCACAGAATCAGCCTCTTCGTCTTCTTGCTTCGTCTCTACTTCCTCCTCACTTTGCTTCTTCTTAGGTGGTGTTAAACTCTCCAGGTGGAGAACTCGGCCATCCGGCAGTATTTCGTTGACAAGGAAGTCGGTGTATCTACAACATCGTGTTAGGGTCGGACTTAGCTTGGAGCAAGAACATTTGTTTACCTTTGCTTCAAGACGCCAGTGAATCCAGATGCATTAGGGTTCACATAGGCATTGATGCCAACTCTCAACTCCTTCTCTAGTTGCTGCTCGTCGTTGATATTTGATATCGCGCTGGAGGAACCATTGGTGGTAGTCTTGCTCTCGAGGATAATGTCGACATCAGTGGCGGTCGACTCTTGAGTGGAGAGGCGTCTTCGCTTGGCTGGAGGCGCGGTGGGGTCGTCCATGTTCATGTGAGTAGGTTGATGATTTCTGAGAGTTTTAGATTAGTTTCAGGTTATTTTTCCAGAAGCACGAGTCAGGTTGGATGTGTCAGAGAAATGTTTCAAGTTGAACGACGCACCTTACCCGGCTTATTTATGAAGTGGGGTTTCTTCAGGTCTGAAGAGGTATTTATATTCTGGTGTTGGCTGTACAAAACGAGGAGACGAGGTGGCACTAGAATGGTGATGATGCACGGATGGTGCTGAAGGGGATATGGGAGCAATTATGGATGTACTGTATTGATCCTACCCCAGTTCAGATGTCGATGTTCGATTCGATATGTTCGCGAGAAACCTAGTGTGAGGAGTGCTGGAGTACTTTTGTATTAGCTAGAGCCCCTCCGATTCAGCTATATCTTAGGTTGTGAAGATGACTGGACAGACACTCAATCTTGAAACGGGTAGGATATGTGGTACGCAATATGCTCGATTATTTATGCTTTATAGAGCACTTCCATCGTATCAGCCAGAAACCAGCCCATCTCTTGCAATCTCTACTGTTGGCTTTGTGCTTTCTTCCATCTCGCCATTGACGACTGTACCTCCACCATTACCAATAGTCTGTACTTCGACTCGACCTTCAGGCTGCAAGCCAGTTTCCTTCACATTCTCCTCCTCTTTCGCCAACCGCTCTTTCTCTTTCCGACTCAGTGTCATCGCACCTTTCTGCAATGCCTCCTCGGGCAGTGGTCGGACATATGGCTGCATCACCCACCATGGTCTTCGGCATCGCAAGACAGCCTCATTCGATGTCGTGATTACTACGTCAGCTTCCGCTTCTTGCAACTTCTTCTCTCCATCTGTGACTGTAGCACTCTCCGCACCAGCCACCAGCTCTCCATTCTCTCCATCCTTCTTCACAGCCTTCTTCTCCTCGGGCATGCCATCGTCAACACCAATCTCATAATCGTGCAGCCCTTGCCGTACAGCCGCTTCAGTCAACTGCAATACATTCTCAAATGCATCAATGTCGCCTGCTTTGCACCGTGCTAGAGCGTCGCGCACGTGTGTGTGTTTTGCAACGAGTGGTCGCAGCATGTGGAAGAGATGTGCTTGAACTACTCGCAGGTTTATTGACATTCGTTCGTCGGTCTTTTTGCTGGATTGTTGGGTGTTGTTTGCGCGCTGCGTTCGCATCTCTGCTCGCTTGCGTTTTTTCGATGGTACTGGTTGTGAGGTGGGCGTTGCGGCTGATGCTGATGACTCTGCTGCTGATGACTCTGCTGCTGCTGGGGGCTGAGTAGCAGCACCACTGAGTCCTTCCTGCGTTGCGTCGGCGCTGGACTCGATGCTGGGCGGATCTGAGGGAAGGTACAAGGCTTTTCTCGTTGGCGGCTCGGTCTGCAGAACATATTTATACAAAATATCCATATATCTTCTAAAAGCAGCGTCCATCCTATAACCACCGAACTTCCCGTCTTTCGATCTCCAGTATTCTCGTCCTTCTTCTCCGACTGGTGGTGCTTCGGCGAAGATGGAAGGGTCGTATAAGTTGCCCTCTGCGCTCATCACGGCATCGGCGCCTGTCAGCCTAAGACACTCATCCACGTCAGAATGCTGCAAGATATTTCCGTTGGCGAAGATGACTGTATCTTGAGGCAAGTTCTCACGCAGGTAACGCAGGACGGTCCAATCCGCCAGGCCTGTGTTGTGTCCTTTCTGCTCCCGCTGTCGACCATGCACTGTGATTATGCTTGCACCGGCGTTCAGAACCATCTTTGCGTATTCTAATGTTCGTTCCTTTGTGTCTAGTATTCGGATCTTGGCTGTGACTGGTATAGATAGATTTGCGTGTAGTGTTGAAATGAGATTGCGTATCAGTGCCCAATCCTCTTGTAAAAAAGCACCGTATTTGCCGCGTTTGGCAATGCCTTGTGGACAACCCAGATTCAGATCAACTGCGTCGCAGAAGGGTGCTACATAACGGGCGGAGGTGAGAAGGTCGGTGGGACTATTCGAGCAGAATTGTACAAAGAGTGGGCGGTCAAGTGTGGGATGACCATCAAGATGCAGGTTGTCCTCTGAGGGGGATGCAGGCGGCGTCAGTATTTCAGAAGGTGTAGGCAAAGGTGTCTTGAGAGGTTCGAAGTTGGAGTTGCGGCACTTGGGAGTTTCGTGGAACATGCGGGAATGCATCATCGGGCTATATGCGAGGAGTTTCGTGGAGGTTTCTGGCGTCATGTAGGAGCGGGTGAGGAGTCTCCATGCAAATTCGGACTGGTCGACCACTGCGCGAATGTCAGAGGATGGTGAGACGGCAAGGTTAGATACGGCCGAACATACTGGGAGCCACGACAAACTTGGGCGAACCTATGGATTCATAGAATGCTCGCCCTGTAAGTTTCTTTGTATAATCATGGTGCTGCTCAACCACACTCGCCATTGAGTCTGTGCTTGCCATCCTCGTTAATCGTGGTATTAACAAAGAGTTGAGACAAACATGCGCGCGGAGAACCAGCCGGCGTATTGGCGCAACTGTTGGATGGAATAAGGACAGTTTGGTGGATGGAGAGGATTGATTCTGCGGAAAGGTTTCAGGTAGTGTTTCAGGTAGTGTTTCAGATGCTTTGAGTGACTCGACAGGACATTTTTTGGAGACATCTGCATCACGTGACTAGGGCTTGAACACCTAATATGACTTTGACAAATCTCACACCTCCATTTTTTTCCTCTGCAATACCAACAGCAACAATATCACAACAACAGCAGCGAGGTCGACATTGACACCACGTAGCTGGCAGCAGGCAGCAGGCAGAACTGTAAGCAAACAACTTCCTCATCAATTGTCACGACCTTTTCTTTGTCCCAACATGATGAACATACCTGCAAATTTACACAGACCTGTTCAGAATACACCCTGTTGATGTTTGCTTGGAGACCTACTGATTTCAGACAATCTCTTCCACCTTATTCCGTCTGCTTTGGTGACTACAAAGAGATTTGCTGACTTGGAAGCACTACAGGTCACTATAGCTACACAAGATAGAGTGCATCAAGGCTTTATCTCATGCCTTTGCGAATACCATTTATTCTCTTTCATTGACCTTCTCTACCTCTTTGTGCTGTGAAATCATTCTGATGTTGGGAGCATTGTTCACTGTACAAAGACATGCAAGACCACTATGTTATTTACACAGTGTCATTGTTCTTTACAGCATCGCCTCGAGAAACAAAGCCATCTACGACAAAGAAATTACATTGTGCTGTACAAATATACCGCTTGCGTTGTGAATCGTGTTCCTCCATCGTTCTGCCCACCCTTCACACCCACTTGTTACTGTTCGATCACTCACAACATCCACAATGCACATCACTCCACTTCACAATGTCATTCCCAAAGCCTCTGCCATTTCCTACACGCCATAGCGAGCCGGTCTCGCAACATGCTTCGACGTCAAACGCCCTCCATTTGTCTACCAATCTGATGTCACCGCTGTCACCTGGCAAGTATCAGCAGTTCTTCAACCTAACTCCAATTTCTCCTACTACTATTTCTAGCATTGAAAGTGTTGCTGGTCTTCCTACTTCAGTACCAGAACCCAAGACTGCTAACAGCAAGACAGAAACCATCACAGCTACAGACGTCAACATGAACACAGATCTTCCATCACCATCCTTCTTCGCGCCATTATTCGAAAACAATCCCTTGGACGACTTCACCAATCTAGAGACCTGGCTCTACAACCACAATCTCATCTCACCAACTCAACCAACTTCGCAGCCCGAAGCGTTAACCTCAAACTTCTTCGCTAACCTCCCAGATCCAGTCTTTGATACTCACGTTTTTGGCAAGCCTCCTACGCCGATCGTAGCGACTTTTGCTGATCTTGAGATTGATCCGTTGATTCATTTTGAGCAAGGCCCTTTGGGGAACGTTCAGCCACACCTGATGTCCTGGGAGCAAGGTAATTTTGAGGTAGTGCAGACGCGTCCTGACTTTCCGCAGATGCAGACATCATATCCCGAGCCTAGTCAAGCGCTGCAGCCTCAGCATCCTTATTACAGCCAACAGCCAGCCCTTCGTGCCCCAGCACAGTTGCAGCAGAACTACCATCAGCAGCAGCCAGCATCCTACGATCGCATGCTGACCCCAATTCTGCCATCTCGAAACATCCAGGTACGCACGCCCCCGACCGCCTCATCAGTTAACACACCTAGCAGCATTATCCCTCCCACCCTCAAGCGCAAAAAGTCAATCGACAACACACTCATCTCCTACCCCTTCGAGCGACCCAAAAAGCCCTCCCCTTCCCGCTCCTTCGTCCGCACAAACCAAAAAACAAAAGGCCTGACGACCCGCACCGGCAAAATAAACCACTACGACCCCTCCAGCGACGGCGGCTATGTGAGTCTGCCACAGCCTGCACCGTGGATGGATAAGGATTCAGGGCTGGTGTTCCATTATAATGTGTTTGGCGAGCTTTTTGCTCCTTGTGCTGGTCAGAAAGAACTCGAAAGGGTGCTGGAGGAGGAGAATGATGGGAGAAAACCTAAGGTAACGTTCACCGCAGAAGAACTAACGTCCTACCTCCTCAGTCGCCAGAACCCATGTCCACCGGCCCTCTTCCTCCAACGTACCCCAGCAGACAGCGCCCGCCGCTATCCCACCACAACGTCGTCCGCCTGCCGTTTCGCATCCTGTCCCGCCCATGGCAAAATAAACGTAGGATCCTACCGCGTCGCCATCGACGAACGGCCTAACCAGAGCGACCCATTCGTCGTCGCAGGGTATATGCATCTCTACTGCCTCGAGCGCTTCGTCGATCTCCCTGAATTGGTTAAGCGCGGTGTCAATGTGGTTGTGGATGAGAGGGTACTCAAATCAGAACCAAAAGGGAAGTTCGCGCCCAGTCTCGGCAACTCAGCTGAAGCTGCAACCGCACGCACTTTCCTTGCTGCTTTGCGCGATGAGGACCCCATCGTCCTGCACAATCTCTTCCCCAACGGCGGCTACCCCATCCATACCAAATTTCCCAACGGAGCACCAAAGCCGCATCACAACACCCTCACATACTTAATGCACAAGCTCAAAATTTCCAAAATGCCCGCCTCGCGCATTCGCCAACAAGCCGACCGCGGGATGAATGCAGGGAATGTGCTGGTGCACATGGGGGATTTGGAAGTCGCTGAGCAAGCGAGAGAGGAGGGTGGTGGTGTTGGTGGGGGTGGGAGGTTTAGAGTGTTGGAGGGCTGGAGGAGCGAGGGACATGTTGAGAAGATTAAGAGGGGGTTGAGGAGGAGTAGGAAGAGGGCGGGTGAGGATGAGGAGGAGGTGGGAGGAAGGTGTGAAAGTGAGGGTGAGGAGGCTAGGGATGAGGATGGGGATGGAGAGGAGAAGTTGAGACCTGCGAGGCCGATTAAGAGGGTGAGACGGTCTTGATTGTGCGTATCTGAGCTGTTTGCTTGATGTTTGGGAAATAGTTGAAACCGACCAGCTGGTCTGCGTCTGTTTGAGTATATAGCAGTAACATTCTGCATCTTACCATCTTCTTGACCATTTTTTGTCTGTATGCTCACTTTTGTGTCCTACTCTCATGCATACAACAGATTCACCTGGTATTCGTACGTGCTCCCCAACGCAAAGATTCAGATTGTCCAACATTCCTCTTTTGTATCGGTCCATTCCTTGCTGGAGAACAACCATGCTGTGACTTTGTCTTCCACCAGCGTTCGTACGTTCTCTCCCAGCATACACAGTCAAGATGTCAAAGTTTCCTCCTTGCGTTGATCCTTTCCTTGTCGAGGAGGTATTCGCTGAGGCGTTGCTCTCCTCGTGCCTGCCATCTTTAATACCAAGATCTGTTCCTTACTTCTCTTTCTTTTGCATTTTGCGCAGGCATCACAATGTGTCTAGAGTCACACTTTCCTTTTTTGCAATCTTGTTCACACATCGCGGGCACATTCACCCAGCTCGTCGCACAAACTGCTGCTGCTTCAATCCAACACCTCTTACATCCCGCCTCATCTTCATCAGCCCTTCAACTGCCATAATCTCCGCTTCATCCATGCCGTGCATCCATCTTTGCTTCTTCGCGAGGTATCTGTGACCATGAATATTCTCTCTGACACCTGTCGCCCATTGCTCGATGTTGCTTACTGCAGAGTCATGTCGGAAGTTGTTGTTGTTGTTGTTGTTGTTGTTGATGTCATGACCTGTGGTTGATCTTGTAGTGCGGCCTTGAGGACGAGCATCGGCAAGAAAGTAAGGTGCTTTGAGTGAACGTTGTGGTAGACGAAGTTGTACGATACGACGAGGTGTTGGTTCTGGACTGAGGAGGGAGATGTGGTTCGGATGAATGAGGATGGGTGCTGTTTGGGCAGTGTCGAAGTGATTTGTAGAGTTGTTGTCGTCATTGAAGTCCTGGAGAGTGGTCATGTTAGCTTCGAAGCTGTAAAAATATTCATCAACTTACTACTTGTTCTTCAAGCCACTCTTTCGCCTCTGCTAGCGCAGGATGTTGCTGAATCGTCTCAATCGCTACAGTTCACGTCAGCAAGATACTTCATCTCTTGCGCTTCGTGATCAAAATGTGGCATACCATCATCAATCCACTCATCCTCAACAACCACACCCATCCTAGCCAAAGTCGCCTTCCACCTCTCCAGAACTTCCTTTTGCGTTTGCAAATGGTTCAACTGGTTTTCCAACGTCAATCCAATGTTCGAGTCTCCATGCGTCTTGACGTAGTCGCCAACAGCATCCATGCTTCGTCGGCATTTGATGCATTTTTCCTTGTAGTCGTGCAGTGATTTGGGGAAGAGTGCGATGAGTAAGTAAGAGGGGAGGAAGTCTTTGCATCCAAGACACTTGCGGAGGTGATGTGAGTAGGGGGTGTTTGGTGAAGCTTTGTTTGGGGTTGAAGCTTTGGTTGAAGGTGTTGACGTTGGATGCGTGTCATTGTTGGTGATGTTGGCAGGACGTCCGCGACTTCTCTTCGTGGAGGTAGAATCTCGTGAGGATGTCACTGGCTCGACTGTGCTGAACATTGATGGAGCAGCAGCAAGAGGGAGAGGCTGGTAGATATTGGAGCGCCTGATTGGCGGCATGTCTGCTGATTGAAGTCTTCAAAGGATGAACAATGAGATGAACCAGGAGCTAAACAAAGAGATGAACAAGAGATGGTAGGAAGAAGAGACTGAAGAAGAAGAAGATGATGAAAAAGAAGAAGAAAGCAGAGGAAGAGTGTCAAGATGTGTGAAAGAAGAGATCTGATCTTCGCCCTGGGAGGCTGGGGCCAATCAGGGAGCTCAAAACCTGAAGCAAACATGAGACATACTAGACAAAACATGAAACATCCCAGCTGGAACAGAAATGGTACAAATGTCACTTATTCTTACTGCTAGGACACAAATATTGAGAGATCGTCTCGAGACTTTGAGATTTTGAGATTGTTCAACTCCCTTGCATACTTTGATGTGCCATTCCTGCGGCAGCCCAGTTGTAGATCTGAAACACCTCAGATCGACTAATAAATCTTATCCACATTCGGTCTACAACGACATGTAGGTTGTTATCCTCATGGGATGCTCGCCTTTCTCATATTGTACTGTTCACAGGAGAAGGATTCATGTCGTTGTTTGGCCAAGTCGCCAGAGACGTCCCTGTGATTTGCCACAGCTTCCTCGCCTCCCACGTGACACGGTATTAGACAGCACCTCATGCCTAGGTATGAATCAATCAAAATCAGTTCATGAACGCAGTACAGAATACGACGACTCGTGTGCCTGTATATGCGAGAGGCTCACTTCACGGAGGCAAGCAAATAAATCGTCACGTGACCGGACTACCCTTCTGATAGCTTGCCACCGATAGGCAAATCCGAGCCCGCGCCTCGATTGACGACGACGACCTTCTCTGCCTAGCCAATTGTGTCTGCGAACATCTGTCTACTTCTCCTGCAGCTCGAAGCTGCGCCAGAACGTTCTCGACCTGCGCTTACGACGCTGTGACTCCTACCTTGTTCCTCCGCGTGTCTCTCCGCTGCCTTTGATTGTGACTCCGTCTTCAAGTATATAGCGTGACACCTTTCCTTCTTCCTTCTACTTATCATCATTATTCCAACTCAATTCGCCATGTCTTCAAACAATTTCCCTCTCCAAAATCCCTCTTTCTGGGACTTCATCTCAAACCTTCAACAAGCAAACAATAACAACAACAATACCAACAACAGCTCTCAACGCACAGAGACTCCTCGTGACGCTGCCGAAGCTGAAGGTGACAACAACACTTACCAAAACGACGACAACTCCGCAATGGACTGGGCCAACAGCCCCTGGGCCCAATGGGTGCGACAGGGTGGTCTTGAGTCTGGAGGATTCCCATTCGGCAATAATGGACCATTTGGTGGACCCCGTCGTCGTGGACGTGGTAGACCCCATCCGCCTTTCGGACCTCAACCTGGTCATGGTCCTCCACCTCCGGGTCCTCCTCCTCACCCCCGCCACGAGCATCCTCATCGCCCTCATTCCCCACACCATCCTCATGGACATCCTCATGGTCCACCAAGCCCAGGCCCACACCATCACGACCTTCCACACCGCCCTCATCACCCACACCGACACCACTCGCCAGGCGCCGGTGGTCCAAGCCTGCGCAACCAACATACCTGGGACAGTCTCAACAGCAGTCTCGGAGGGCCACCAGCATGGTTAAACGAGCTAGGAACATTTCTCTCGCAACACTTCGACATCAACGACACCAATCGCCAAAACAACGCAGAAAGTACAAATTTCCACAACTTCAACCCCGACGTCGACGTCTTCGACACCGAGAAGTCTTACGTCGTGCACATCTCTCTTGCAGGAGCGAAGAAGGAAGATGTCAATGTCGACTGGGATGCCGAGAAGAGCGAACTCGTCGTCAGTGGCGTCATCTATCGTCCTGGTGACGAGGAGTTCTTGAAGACACTTGCACTTGACGAGCGCAAAGTTGGTGCTTTCGAGCGTAAGGTTAAGCTAGGAAGTTCGAGTTCACACAGTCCTATCGTTATTGAAGTCGAGAGAATTAGTGCGAAGATGGAGGACGGTGTACTGAGGGTGACATTACCGAAGCAGGAGAAGGATGACTTTGTGGAGGTTCATCATGTTGATGTGGATTAGATGTGATGCTTGATTATGGATATACTTGAGGCTTGGAGGTTGGAGTACTGCTTTAGCTTAATAAATAATATATAACAACAGATATATCGATACGATGATCAATCAGACCTTTCCCCCTACCTTGTGCATCTCCACAGTCCCCACTCCTCCTGCTCGCTATCTGGTAAACAACTTGGAAGCCTCCCGTCTCCATCAGAAGCATACAACGCCGATACCGCGGCACGGATTACGTAAGCATTTTAGTCGCGCTATATCTTACCACGTACATCAAATTGTCAGGTTGCTCTATGCCACTATACTATACTCTTTTCTATATCTGATAAAGCATTGCTCTTCGAGCCGACAACGAGTGACAAAGCTACCTTATAGACTCCACGACCAAAGGACTTGTGGTCAGCGGGCACGAAAGACAACGCGCTGCCAGTAAAATGCCTCGATCTCACTCCTAGCATCCTTACTTTGCTTTGGGAAGTTGTCTGTCACTTCTCCGCTCACCACTTTAAAGGCGAGATTGGTTTCACTACATTTCGCTTGAGTTCGAGATGGCGACGATCACAAGGATCATCTACCCAAGCCTCGCTCAGACCGGATGTAGGTACTTCCACAGCCTAGCAATGTCAGAAAAGGCTCGAGAGAGGCACTGCATCAACCCGAGAAGTCACTGCATTCATCAAGCACACGATACAAGAGCAGTTCTTGGTAAAACATACGGAGAAATCTGGTTTATGATGGTTTTATTGACTATCTACTCAATTCCAAAATTATACTAAGCTCGAAAAAAAAAACGATAATACCGCGTACGGTCCAAGGACGTAGTACCATGCTACTCCAGCTCAAGAAGAATGTTGTTTGGGTGGAGGAGCTGAACTTCCCAAATCCCAAAGATGATGAGGTTATTGAGTAGGTTGTAAGGAGTGAAAGGAGTTTTGCTTGAATGGCGGCCAGTGTGGTGGCGACGGGTTCGAGTATGGCGGTTGTGATGGCAGGAACTTCTCACTCGCCCATGATGATGAGATTGTTGAGTAGGTTAATTGCCAAGAATATCGGCCAGTGTGGTGGTAATGGGTTCGAGCATGGCGCCTGTAATACGAGTGGAAGATCGGCTGGACTTCTCGCTCGCCAAGGATGATGAGGTTGTTGAGTAGCTTGAGCACCAAGGATCTCGCTTGTTCTGCTCAAAGTCTCGAGACGTTGAGGCTGTCGAATTTGCCACAGCTGTCGAGAACATTGGAGCCTGCCAATGCTGCTGCTTATGTTGTTGAAGCAGATGAAGTGAAGAAAGCCTGAGATAGAGGTGTTGAGGCTGAATCTCATCTCGACGTCGCAATCGCCCGCTGAGCTGCACAACCTCCTCCTGGCTAGCACTTTCAGCTTCTTTGTTGCGGTGGCGGGTTGCTGCAGATCCCACAGATTGTTGAGCTTGCTCTTGCTGTTGCTCCAATATTGGAGGAACCGTAGAAAGCACTCTAGAGGACTGGCCAGAAGTCTTTCATTGGAGTCCTTGTCGAAACGGGTGTAGATATAGAGTTTCCGCCACTTCTTGATTCTTGTTGATAAGGGCTCCACCAGTGAAGGTTGTTGAAGGCGCAGACTGCCGATGTTGCTGAGAAAGCTGGAAGAGGTCGAGTCCAAGACGTTGAGGAGGACTGACGTTGGGAGAAAACACCCGGAATCGACATAGAAATAGCGTAGATGTTGATCGAGTGCAGTGGTTGTCGTCATCCTTGAAGGCGAGGGCTCTGCAAGCACTAGTAAGAATGAGCCATTCAAGCTACGGAAACTGCTGAAGTCCTCATACGACAGTATGACAACACCGCTGCTTTGTCCACAAGTACATCAAAACTACCATGAGGCATTGCCAAGCTTGGGCCTTTGTACTCATTGTAGGGCGTGACAGTACGATGGTAGCCAAACTGAGCTGCGGTGAGGTCGAAAGCAAACTCACGACCGTCGCCGACTTTGATCAGCCAGAAAATGTAAGAGCACTGCAGCTCCACAAGTTCGTCGAAGCTACCATGAAGCGTTACCAAGCTGAGGCCGCAGTCGAATCCAGACACAAAAATCGAGGACGATCAATCGGAGCAGGTTGGTCACGATTGAGGAATGGTGGAGAGTCGATGATTGAGCCTTTGCATGAGAGCTGATAGTGCTGGATCTGCTCCATGAAACTCCAAGCTTTGCATGCACCCATCGTTCGGCAATCCGCGAGAATCCATCCAAGTCTTCCAGCAAACCATCAACCAAACCCAACTCCCAGACGAGGCAATAGGACTAGCAGCAAACTTCGATCTCGGTGTTGGGCTTCCCTCGTCTTTAGTACCGGCCAGTAAGCTCATCCATATATATAAAGAAAGAAACATCAGGTCACCAAAGACTGCATGCGCCCATCTGTGCCGCTGAGCTTCTGGTTTCAGTCTCACCAGGAGGAATCTTGATGCACCTCTCGTACTTCCGAACAGTGCACCAATGGAGAGTATCGCGCTCGCACGGTCTGGTTGTGGACTCTATCATGCTCTGATAGGTGCGAGGGGCCTTTTCGAAAGGTCCTTTCACGGTGCTTGGGAGCATATCCTCGGATAGCATCTGGGTTGGTGACTGCCTTGTCACCTGCTGGTTATTATATTGGCGTGCATGACATGGTTTGGCAGCACTCCAGGCAAGGGCGCGAGCTGCTTCCTAGTCGACACTTTTGACCTTTTCACAGCACTTCTTATCGTGGTACTCGGAGACGACACAAGCTCATACCAGTCCCATCCTGCAGGTATCCAGTGAGTTGTGTGCCGGTTAATGACTGGTGGGTTGCCAACGATGGTCGCTGACGACTCCTGGTGAGTCGTGTCGTTGGGGCTTCCGTAGCAATCGACCAAAGGTTCTGGTGCCGACGATGGCGCTGGTGGGCAATTCCACTCGACGTAGGCAGTGGCTGACTCCAGATGAACTCCTGCTGGTCCGTATATATTTAATGCGAGCTTGCACACTGGCTATAGCTCGATGTAGAAAGGGGTTTCTCGTTGCTGGCAGTTACAGGCACCGCACATCTTGCTAGAAGCGCATCATCAGACTGGAAACTCTAAGGCTGTTGAGTCTACCCTATCTCTGTGCTTGCTGTTCTGGTGCCGGAGAAAGCTCAACCAGTTGCCAGCAAGACGTTCTTTGGTACCCAATGGTACGCATGCCGGGATGCTGCTCGATGATTTCAGATGTTGTAGAAGCGAGGATGAGGTGTGAGGACCTCCGTGAAGATTTTGTCCTTGATTTCAAGAGGGAGGTTGAGGAGGGGAGAGGTTGACATCCCAGTAGACATAGACCGACTGTTCGAAATCATGCTATGCTACAGCCACACATCATGGACGCAGACACCGCCTAACATTCCAGCTCCAACAGCACCACCACCAGTATGGGGTATAATGTTGAATATTGGGGTGCTGGATCGAAGATGACGTGGCTGCAAGCCTTCTTGTTCTGGGGGATCTGATGACACCTCGAATGTGTAGCAAGGGTCCAACCAGTCAACAACGTGATGAGGTGGATCAGTAGACCACAGGAATTTTCACTTTCTTCCAGTCGATGGGACGTTGCCCCTCGATGATTGAGAAGAGGACGGTCGTTGGGGGACCTGATGAGGTCCCACGCAAAATCGCATGGCATCTGGTGCCGGCGCCACCTCTTGATTTGGCTGCGCAGGGGCCAGATCTCCACCTACAATGAACTTGTCGGCAATGTGTCCAAGATATATATATACGAAACTCCTCACAATGTGAGTCGCTTCTTCTTCTCTTCGCTCTCCGGCTAACGATGAGCTGGCCAGCACACTACTGTTACGTGGCGGTGTAACGTGTTCGCTTGGGGCATAATGTTGACCACGAGTCTCTGAAGCAGGATCACGCCTCTTAGCCGGAAGCGACATGAAGGGGTATATTGTTGCGACTGAGACCAGGAGCCAAGATCGACTGGAACGTTCGCTTTCGGCTCCCTTTCCATTTACCAGCCGCCTTGGAGGAGGATACTTTGTAGCAGACGATTGTTGCGAGTTGGTGCGGGCAGGTACAAGTGAATGCTTGTCTCCGCGTTGTCGTGCCATTCAAGCTGTCACCTCTTCACAAGAACAACAGCAACTCCGGATATATATATATGAGACACTCATGCTTGTACTGCGAGGGTCGTATTTGTTGTAACGAAACAAGCCAGACTCATGTTATGGGTGTTTGTCTAGCAGCATTCAAGCAGAGATGCTCAGAAGTTGGTGATAGTGACGTTGAGGGAGGTTCCTCCGCTGTGATGTTGTTCAAAGAGAACCAGTCGCAAAAGCGGCTCTGATCGAGCAAGAAGTGACTCGACAATCGAGCACAAGTTATCCTTCACAAGATATGTTACGACACCAATACAGTCACAATCACACAGAACAGCAAGACAAGCAGAGAGCGGCTGTTGTCATTACAAGAGTGCGAGAATTGTGATGGAGAAAGCGTGCCATCATCTTGGTACCATTCGCAATCTTCCATGGGTTGTCCTTGGGATGCACGCTCGTTCCCGCGACCAGGAAGGGATCTGGAGGGTGTGGCGGCTGCCATTCCAGAGCTCATACTGCGGCATTTGCAAAGTCTGCTTGAAAGTATTACTGTCGAAGGCTCAACACACGCGGCAGTGATCGAGCAAAAGTGACTCGAGAGCGGAGCTAATGGTATTCTTCACAAGGCAGATTAGCACACCTTTACAGGCACGTTCCTCAGGAGCTCGTACCACCGCATCTGCGAAGTCTGC